>Ga0307470_10000050_pt1 | contig 85618 bp, 71 predicted proteins | sample atmos_gasesAM3C__FD_204565 | JGI IMG/M metagenome (GOLD analysis project Ga0307470, IMG submission 204565) | Hardwood forest soil microbial communities from Morgan-Monroe State Forest, Indiana, United States - atmos_gasesAM3C_05 | ecosystem: Environmental > Terrestrial > Soil > Temperate forest... | reverse complement strand
CTTTTGAAGAACCGTCGGAGGGGAGTTTCGGACCTACGTTTTCCTCGTCAACGTCCCGCAGAAGAACAGGAACGAATCGCAACGCACGGCTCTGCGTCAGCTCGATGCGCAGCGATGCAGTCATCGACAGTGGCGCGACCTCGAAGCCGGAACGTGCCGCGACACCGCTCGTGATGATCTGCTCGACCGCGGCTGAGGGCACGACGATGTCTCCGAGCATGAGCGATCCATCACGCAGCTCGATCACCGCGCGTTCGCCCATCGGGTCATCCGCAAACCTCGCCTGCGCCCAGCGATACCACGACGACGCCTCCCACAACAGACGCGCGCTTCCCGATCCCCGCTTGAGCAGCGCCTGTTCCTGCTCGGTGAGCACGCTCTTGCGCAGCAGCAACTCGCGCGGATCGCTTTCGCCTCCGTGCGCGATCGCTCTGCCTTCCGCTGAGGCCGCGAATCCGATCGCACGCCAAACGCTGGTCTCGAACCGTTCGAACGCCAGCACGCCATTCGCGTCCGCCGTGCGCGCGAGCAGAACGCCGAGGTGGCGGCAGAGATCGTCGGTCTTCATTCCGGGATCGCACGCACAACGTGCCGAGATCACGCGGCGCGAATCGACGACGAGGACTGGTTGAAAGCTTCGCCGCTCACTCTCGACGACATAGGCAGTCGAGGCGCCGCGAAGGAAGAGCACGCCGCGCAACTGAAACTTGCCTGCCTGACGCTGGATCGTGGCCAGCGTCGCCGCGCGAAACGCAGAGCGGAATCGTTCCGGAACGTTGGGAGTGGGATCGGTGGTCAACAGGAGCTCAACTCGGCGCCGAATCTTAACCGGTCCAAAAGCACCGTACTCAACAATGGACCGGACATCACTGAAGTGCCGATTAGGAATGTGTTATTAAGTGTTTATCATGACCCGGATCTCGACCCTCGCCATCGGCTGTTTTCTCTTCGCCACGACCGTACTTGCGGACTCAGCGCAGGTCGACATGCAGGCGTACGCGGCGAACCCCCTCCAGGTGACCATGGCCATCGTGAATCACGGTCCGGATGTCGCACGCAACAGCTTCCTGACGATCGACTTCCCGCCCGAATTGGTTCTCGATCCGGTCGTCAGCGTGTATGGCCCTTGCGACTATACCCAGCGCCCTGTCCGCTGCTCGCTCGGCGACATCCCCGTCTTCGCTCCTCCAGTTACATTTGCGTACTACATGGGGGCAAACTTCAAGGGGCCCTTCGTGGACGCCACCTACAAGGTGACATTCACCGTCTCTTCCGATACGCCCGACCCCAATCCTTCCACGAACTCGGCGTCCGTAACTCTCACAACGAAGCTGGAGGCTGACCTGGGCGTTCTGATCGACCGGCCGTTCGACCGAATCGATCCAGGACAGAACGCGGAGTTCTGGACGTTTGTTGGCAACAATGTTCACGGCAATAAGCCACCGAACGTGCGCATCGACTACGCGGTCACGAACGGAGTAATCGAGAAGATCGACGCACCTTCTCCTGTTTCGTGTTCGATCGCTGGCGCCACTGCGGTATGTACGATCTCGCCTCTTGTGGAGAATCCGAACACGATCACGGTCACGGTGAAAACGACAGCAGACCGGCTGGCAGGAAAGGCCACCCTGTCGATGCATGCCACTGGCGACGTACCGGACAAGACGCCGGCCAACGACCAGACGGAGAACACCGTTCCCATCTATCGTTGGTACGCCGTCACGACGGTCGCCGACGACGGTCCGGGATCGCTGCGCGATGCCATCGTCCAGGCGAACGCGAACTGCACTCCCGGCCCCTGCCGCATCGTCTTCGAGATTCCGCCACCCGTACCGGCGGAAGGATGGTTCACGATCACACCAATGCAACCGCTTCCCACGATCACCGCGGACCGTGTCAGCGTCGAGGGTTTGCGGCAGAAGGCATTCACCGGCGATACGAATCCCCTCGGCCCGGAGATAGCCATCGACGGTCGTTTGGCGCACCGTGGATTGAGGATCGTCTCGCGATGCGAAGCGGTCATCGAAAGTCTCGCTCTGGGCAACTTCGATGAGGACCAGGGATTGTGGTTCGGCGGCGGCGCTGGCTGCCCTGACGCCTATCGGCCCGACCGCCGGGCCGTCGCGAGCAATTACATCGGCGTCGATCCGACAGCAACGGTCGCGTGGCCGAATCTGCGCGGTCTCAATGCGGGCGGAGCAAACGTTCTCGTCTCGAACAACGTGATCAGTCACAACCGAAATAGCGGCGTCTGGATGTGGAATGGATCGGCAGATTTCGAGACAAACCGCATCGAAAGCAACGGAGCAAGCGGTATTTTTCTCGGTCCGAATGTCGACGAAGTCACGATTACGGGAAACACGATTTCCAACCACCGCGACATGGGTGTGGCAGTGGCCCGCAGCAAGGCGCACGTCGAGATCCACGGCAACACCATGAAGAACAACGGCGGCCTCGGCATCGACTGGGGTCTCGATGGCGTCTCACCTGTCGATGGCAACGACAAGGATGGACCGTCAAACGCGCCGGTGCTTCTCTCGGCGACCTACGATGCCGCGCAGAACAGGACGTTCGTCACTCTCTCGATCAAGAGCACACCACTCAGCACCACCACACAGCAAGACGGAGTCATCGACTTCTACGGCAACGGCGCGCCGGACGGCGAGGGAGAGAAAACTCTAGGGACCGTCCACGCCAGTCCGGCCACGGCCGGTACGATCACCGTGTTTGTGGGTGGTGACCTTCGCGGCCAGTGGATCAACGCCACCTGGACGCGCATCATCCCGAACGCTTTCGACCCGTACTACCACGACGCGGCGGTAACGTCGGAGCTGAGCAACGCCATCTTCGCAAGTCAGTGACCGTTCCGCCACCTGAACGGAACGATGGCAAGCGCGACTTTCGCGCAACATGACGTCCGTGCTCCTCAACGACATCCACTCGCAACTGAACGAGACGCGCGTGGATCGCGTAATCCCGGTCGCTTCGCAGGAGGCCGTGCAGGCTGCGGTTCTTGACGCAGCGCGCAATAAGAAATCCATCTCCATCTCCGGTGGCCGGCACTCGATGGGTGGACAACAGTTCGGCGCGGGAACCGTGCATCTCGACATGCGCCCGCTCAACCGCATCGTCGCGCTCGATGCCGTGCGAGGTGTGGCCGAAGTGGAAGCCGGGATTCAGTGGCCGGAGCTGATGCGTGGACTGGAGTTGATGCAGGAAGGGAGCGAACCTTCGTGGTGCATCGTTCAAAAGCAGACCGGCGCCGACAGACTCACCCTCGGCGGTGCGCTCGCGTCCAACGTTCACGGACGCGGCCTGATCTGGCCGCCGATCATCAATGATGTCGAGGCCTTCACGCTGATCGACCACGCCGGCGAAGCGCGCCGCTGCAGTCGTGAAGAGAATCGCGAGCTCTTCTCACTCGCCATCGGCGGCTATGGACTCTTCGGCGTCATCACCAGTGTCGCGCTCCGCCTTCGTCCTCGCAGCCGCGTCGAGCGCGTCGTCGAGATCCGCAACATCGAGGGGATCGTCGAGGCAATTCAGCAAAGGATCGCCGACGGGTATCTCTACGGCGACTTTCAGTTCTCGATCGACGAGAATTCGCCCGGTTTCATGAAAGAGGGCGTCTTCGCCTGCTACCGCCCGACCGATTTGCCGATGGGAACGGCGCGCGAATTGGGCGTCGGCGATTGGGAAGAGCTCATCGCTCTCGCACATTTCGACCGCCGCCGTGTCTACGAGGTCTACAGCACGTACTACCAAAGTACTAGCGGTCAGATCTATCCATCCGACACGCATCAATCGGGCCTCTACATTGACGACTACCATCTCGCGGTCGACGCGCAAACGGGCTCACGCGCCACCGAGATGATCACCGAGGTCTACGTTCCCCGGCAGCGCCTGATCGATTTCATCGACGAGGTGCGCGCCGATTTCCTCGCGCACCATACTCCGAACATCTACGGCACGATCCGCATGGTCGAGAAGGATGAGGAGTCGTTTCTCGTTTGGGCGAGAGAGGCCTACGCTTGCGTGATCTTCAATCTGCACGTCGAGCACACAGTCGAGGGCTTGCAATCATCCGCCGATGCCTTTCGTCGCCTAATCGACATGGCCATTGCACGCGGCGGTAGTTACTACCTGACTTATCACCGCTTCGCCTGGCGCGATCAGGTCGAGAGCTGCTATCCGCAGTTCGCGCAATTCCTGGCGATGAAGCGGCGCTACGATCCGGACGAACGCTTTCAAAGCGATTGGTACCGGCACTATCGCGATATGTTCGGCGCGTGAAACGCTCACGCGAAGCCGCGAAGGACATCGCCGCAAGCCCCTTCGCGTCTTCGCGTCTTCGCGTGAGAATCCGATGATCGCCGAACCGATGACCGCGTTCACAGATCTTCTCCTCTGCCTTCTCAGCCTGGCATTCGGCGTCGGCCTGCGCGGCGGCACGACCCGAGCCCGCTCGCTCTGGAGCCTCGCCTTCTTCGCCTCCAGCCTCGGCTCCCTCACAGGCGGCATCTATCACGCCTTCCAGCCATCGCTATCGCCGCTTCTGCTCACGATTCTCTGGAAGATCACCGCCGCCGCACTAGCCGCCGCCGGCCTGCTCCTCTTCTGCGGAACGACGCAAGCTCTCGTCCCGCAACGGATGGCGCGCCTGCTGACCATCGCCGCCAGCTTGCTCTTCGTGATCTACCTCGCCTGGATGACCACGCACGACGAGTTCATCTACATCATCGTGTTCTACGGAACGATGATGATTGGGACGCTGGCGACTTGCATCGTGCGCTATCGAATCGCGCCACGGCCGTGCGCGCTGATCATTTCAGGAATCGCCATCGCTGCGCTGGCCGCCGCCGTGCAGGCTTCCCACATCGATCCCTTCGCCCATTTCAATCACAATGATCTCTACCACGTCATTCAGATGGTTTCACTGTACGTGATGTACCGAGGGGCGCGAGAGGTTCCCTAAACAATGCCCCCCCCCCGAATCGACCGTCGGTCGTGGAGCGGAATCGCGGCTATTGCCTAACAGTCGATTCCGGCGCCAAGTCCTCTGCGGCACATCTTCAATGCTGGGGCGGCGTTGCGCCTGGCGTGGTCCGATAGACTTCGTCACGGAGATCGTCAATCTCCTGGCGGGAACCGATATAGCGAGAGGCGCCTACCAGCTCCCACACTTTGAGTTTCATGGCGGCGTCGTAGTCCTTGCTAGAGTAGGGTACCTGTCGGAATGGGAGGCGCTTGAAGGAAGCGAGTTTGTCTGGCTCCTTCGCTAAGTCCTCGATCAGGATTTGATATGCGATATTGGTTACTCGGATCGTACCTGCCCGGGCTTTGTCGCCCAGTCGGCAGGCATTCACAACGCCGCGGCCAACGGTGACAGGGTTCTTCCGATGATCGAGATCCCACTGAGCCGGCTCAGCGTCGATCCCGATGCCGCCGCCGAGGAGATCGGAGTCGTGAACTAGAATCTTTCGAAGCTGTGGCAGGTGTGTCATGACAGCGTATTGCATGGAGATCGCGCAATCGAGCGCTGACACAACAGCACTGCGTTTCCCGACCGCATCGCATTCTTTTACGAGAAAGTGCGCGATAACCCCGTCTCCTGTGAACTTGTCGAAGATTCCTCCGTGAATATGAGTGATTCGCGTGAGGATGCGAACGAGCTGATCAATCCAGCGCGCGAACCTGATGGCATCCACCGCATGCTCCATGCAGAACGTCGATTTTCTCAAGTCGAACGACAAGGTCACGGTATCGAGTGACTCCGTAGCTAACCATGGAGGCTGCAGGCGTGTCTCGGCTGGTCGGAAGGCGTCTCTCCAATAGCGATCTGCCACGGCTGGCGCAAACGGAAGAAACAAGCGTGCACGGTGACGCAGAACTTGAAACAAGACGCCCACAGTGGCGCGGGAGTGAAAACCAAGCAGACTTTCGCGGGTGGTCTGCTTCTCAGGAACATCTACAAATAGTAGGGCGCACCAGTCGCGTTTAGTTGGATCGGTCTTGGCGATTGCGGAATCCGACGACATCACAGCAGCGGCGACACTGAGGGCCTCTGATTCGAGCGAGAACTCAATGTGCGCGCGTGACGCCTGTTGTTGTATCTCCTCAATGACGGCGTCAAGTCGAACGGCTTCAATTCCGCATCCCGGGAGGAGAAACGGTAGGCATACGTGCTCCTCAGTGAATTTCGCGATGATGCCCACTGCCTTAATCAGGCTCAACGCATTTACGAGTGCCCGCTGCAGCTCTTGATCGACATCACGCTTGTCCCAAGTGCGAAGACATACCGTGTGCGCAACAGCGCTAAGCACATGCGCGAATGAGGGTTCCGCAGATGGAAACGCCGGCCGAGCACGATGTTTTGAGGTCCCACTCATGGCCGTAAGTCGAAGTGCTTCACTAGAAGATCGACGATCTCGTTGGCATCGGTAGGCTTGGGGAAGGTCTTGCCCATGTGCGCCTCCGCTGGGAGCTTCTCCGAAAGAATCGATGGATACGCTGTCATAAAATAAATCGATCCGTCCTCCCCGATCTTCTTTCGCGCGATCTCGTACGCATCCATTAACCCGTCAGCGCGCAATCCGCGGGACGATCGCACGTATACGTCGAGCAGCAAAATGTCGCCTACTAGACAAAGCTTTGGAAATCGCTCCCTGAATTCATCGCGGTCGACATATGAACGATATTCGATAGTCACTGGAGGACTGAGTTCCGACAGGGTAAACGCGACGCATCTGTCCTTTGGCCGTCTCTCGCAGTGCGCGCCGTCTCCAAACCACTCCGGATGTTCGAGCATGTACCGATTGAACAGGCATGTTGGAATCCAGTCGACGTATTGGGGTTCGTCCTCGAAGTGGTGAATCCTGCGAACGACTCCGGTCATTCAGGCAAACTCCCTTCCCCTGGCATGAGCAGGGATGGTACAACCCGCGGAATCCTGACGGTAAATGACGTGAATGCGATCTCGCTAGAGGAATCTTCAATGGGATGAGATGCAGGGACTATCGTGCCCCCATGAGCCTCGGCAATGGAGCGGGATACTGCCAATCCCACGCCCGTTCCAGGGCGGGTTCTGGCTGCGCGACCAGTAGGTCGCCGCACGAACGGCCGAAAAATAACCTCGTGATCATCAGGTCGAATATATGTTCCGAAGTCGCTGACGATGAGCTGCCACCAATAAGTTCGATCAACGCCGAGCGTCACGAGCACATCGCGATCGCGGCTGGAGTATTTGATCGCGTTATCTATTATGTTGAACACCATTAGCTCGACCAGCTGATGGTCACCTTGCACTTTCTCGATCAGAATCGGAAGATTATTATTGAATTGGATAGCAATCCCGCGGCTCTCTGCCTCGAACTTCAAGCCCTCTACAACCTCTCGGATGAGCCGCGATATTACGATGGAGCCGACACGCAGAGACGCGCGAGTGATTTCTTGAATCAGAAACCGACTCTCCTCCAGAATGAGTTGCGTCTTCTTAGCCGCGGCATCGATCTTGTGAAGCGACTCTCCGAAGTCTGGTTGGTCGATGAAGTACGGTTTTCGGTCTCGCTGATATAGGGCGTACATTCCACGTACTGACTTTATGTTCCCGATAATACCTGTAAGGCCGGCGCGAACGGCGTGCCGCATTTGAACTTTCTGCTGCCGGACCTCGTCGATGCTACGTTCCGCGCGCAGCACGTGGCTCATTTCCTTGCAAAAGAACGCGAGCATCTTCTCTTCGTAGCCGCTGATTTGCTTGCGCTGCAACCCGACGATTAAGGTCGCGTACTCATCCACATCGATAAGATAGTGGAACCGCTCGTTCCCATCGCCTTTGACGATCTTCCTGGCCACTCCTGGGGCATTGATTGTCGACGTCCACTCTTCTCCTCCCAATAACAGGGTTACGGGCGACTCAGAGTCCGGCTCCGAGCGAAAGAGAGCTGCACCAAGCATCCCGGGAACGAGATCACGCAGAAGATCATAGAGCTGCGTCCGACTAGCCTCCGTGTCGAGTGAGTCCGGAAGGGCAAGTCTCGATATTCTATCGGCGGCTCGATACATTTGAACGCCAGGAAGGACGCCAGCAAGAAAACTGCAAACGTGTTGCAGGATAAGTTCGTCAGTCTTGCTGAAGGTCTCTGCGAGATGGAGAGCGCTGCCTTTGTTCAATAACATAACGACGGCTGTTGAGTGCGACGCGATGACGATAGGCTCAGCGAGCCACGAGCGCAACGGCTGATTGCCCAGGAAATCCCTCTCCAGCGCCTGCAGCAACGGAGCGTCGTAATCGGTCGTCTGGAAAGCCTTCTTGCGCTCGGCTGGATTGGTAAAATCTAGAATGCGTACGCCCTTCCCTCGTTGAGCGATGAGCCCGGTCAGACTGTTGCTTACGGCTATATGGCTCTCAATGTGCTCATTTGCCGGGAACGAAGCAAGCGCGCGAAGACGGCGGTCGTGTTCTTGAAGGAAAACTACGCAGGCGCGCGCGGTCGTGATCTTGCACAAGGTCTTTGCCGCGAGCGACAGCCAACGATGGCGCGTCTGGGCAACTGAACCCGAATGCATGAGGTGTAACGCTTCGATTTGTCGTTGATCGCGGCTGCGCTGGAGCAGGAGGGCAAATGCTCGAGCGAGTGGCCCGAGGATAAGGCGATCGGGCTCCGGAATCGCCCTGTTAGACAGGATCTGGAGAACGCCGGCGAAGCCGCTCTCTGCCTCCGAAAGCGACCCCTTCCGGTCGGTGAGTACGATCGGGAGGATCTCCCGTTCGATGCCGAGCCCATGTTTCTCGGCCCACGCTGCAATCGCAGCCTGATGCCGCAAGCCGACTTGCCAGACGCCGTCGACCCGTGCGGCGGTAACACGGCACAGCTGCGGTATGTGCTCTTCTGGAGTGACGTTGGAATAATAGCGGCTTAGACTGAGAAGCGCGTTGTCAGGGTCCCACAGCCATAACAGCGTAGCCGCACGAGTTCCTTGAGCGGAAGCCACGAGTTCAGTCGTCGCTCGCAGAAACTCTCCTCGCCCGGTATCCACCGGAGCGCCGCCCAAGGCAATGATGCGATCGAGCTTTCGCGCGATGCCCTCGATCTCGGAGCTTTCCATATCTTGGCCTGTTGAGACGGGGGAGTATAGCCGCATCGGCGGAAAGATGATACGTGTGCCTGCGGCATTCCCACGCCAATGCCGTTTTGCGGTCTTGTGCGTATGCCTCTCGTTTCGGGCGGTCTGCAGACTTTGGTGGGATCGCGTTCACACTGACATCCCTGAGTTCTAACTCCGGGGCTCGCGGCTGTGGAGTCTATCGATCTGGGTTTGACCACTAGTTTTGACCATGTTAGCCTCCAACTCATGAAGGAAATGCCGATTTCGAAATTCAAGGCCACATGTTTGACGGTGATCGAACAGGTGAGAAAGACGAAACGTCCGGTGCGCATTACGCGTTTCGGCAAGCCGGTCGCCGAAGTCGTCCCGTCGTCGCCGGTGTCGCCAGCAAAGCGCGCACTCGGATTCATGGCGGGGAAGATGGACGTTAGCGGGGACATCGTTCACGCTAGTCCCTGGTTTGAATCTGGAGAGTCGAAGCGATTGAAATGAGGCTCCTTCTCGACACGCACATCCTCATCTGGAGCGTTCTGGAACCGCGGCGGCTCGGACCACGAGTGCGGCGTCTTCTCGACAAGCACTCGACCGAAGTGTGGCTCTCGCCGGTCACGACCTGGGAGCTTGTACTTCTAGTTGATCGTGGTCAGATCCGGCTGGACGCGCCGTTCGAGAAGTGGCTCGCGGAAGTGAACGAGGCTCTCGCACTTCATGAGGCACCTCTGACGCACGAAGTCGTTCTCGCAGCGCGCGATATCCGAATCTCCCACGCGGATCCTGCTGATCGCCTGCTCGCTGCTACCGCTCGCTACTATGACTTGCGCCTCGTCACGGCGGATGAACGTTTACTGCTCGGGACGGGGTTTTCGACGCTGGCGAATTGACGAAAAGACGCGACGCGACGTCCGCTTGTTCATTACCGCCGGGCGAGGACGCCCGGCGGCCACAGGCGAGACGCCTGTACTCCTTATTGCGGAATCCTCCCCGGCGTCCACGGTGCGCCTCGCGCGTTCATCTGCTTCTCCACGTCCGCGAGATCGACTTCGATCACTTTGTGCAGGCGATCGAGGAGCGGGGCGGTTTGCTGCTGGGCGATGGCGAGTGCTTCGCGGTGTGTTGCTGTCGGCGGCGCGGTCGTCGTCAGGCCGTTCACGGCGGTGTTGACGCGGTCGAGCAGCGAGGGAGCGAAGGGCTCGTTGGCGCGGCGCAGGATCGGATCGCCGTTGAGCTGGTCGTTGATGTCGCGCAAGGACGCGTCGATCGTGTTCACCTTTGCCAGGAGTTTCGGATCGGGGCCGGCGATCTCGTCGAGCGCGCGGCGGATGTACTGGATGCGCGTCAGCGACTCCTGCGTAACGCGGGCGGCGCCCAGCAGCGTGCGCTGCAGAGCTGCGGCCTTCTTCTGGAAGTCGAGCACGGCGGCGCGGTCGCTCTCCTTCATGATCGATAGATAGAGCGGGACGACGTTGAAAGTCTGAGGCGCGCCAAGGACTGTCTCGACGCCGTCGATGCGCTTGGCGACGCGAACCGTGTACTTGCCCGGCGCGACCAGCGGCCCGCCTGGCGGCGGCGAGAAGACGTCAGCCTCCGGTTCCTTCAACTCGATCGGGTTCGGCGCAGGGTAACGAAGATCCCATGCAACGCGATGGAAGCCTGCCTTGGCCGGACCGCTCACGCGGCGGATCACGTTCCCCTCTTCATCGCTCACGATCATCACGACCGCCGGCTCGATCTCCCGATCCTCAGCACGCAATTGATCGAGCGTCGGATACGGCGGCGGTGCATGGCCCGGCTCGTTACTCTTGTCCTGGTCGATCTTCGACTCCGCTTCCTGGCGTTGCTTGCGGCGGCTCTTTAGCTCGTCCTTCAGGTAGTAGGTGAAGACGGCGCCGAACGGCGGGTTCGGAGCGGTGAAGAAAGTTGCGCCCTGGAACGACTTGCCCGGCAGACCGTACTGCGCGCGCTCGACGAAGAGATCGGCATCGCGCGTCGGGAAGAGCGTCGCTTCGTTGGCGGCGATCGCAGGCGTCATCGCGCGCAGCGGGCTGACGTCATCAAGCACCCAGAACCCGCGGCCGAACGTGGCGATGACGAGATCGTCGTGGCGCTTCTGGAACCAGAGGTCGCGCACGGCCACGGTCGGGAAATTACCTTTCAACTGGAACCATGACGACCCGCCGTTCTGCGAGACGAAGAGTCCGTACTCCGTTCCCGCGTAGAGAAGCTTCGGATCGACGCGGTCCTCGACGAGCGCATACGTCATGCCGCGCGCGGGGAGATCGCCGGCGATCGACGTCCATGTCTTCCCGCGGTCGCTGCTCTTCAACAAGTACGGTTTGAAATCGCCCGTCTTGTGATTGTCAAACGCGGCATAGACGACGTTCGCATCATGCTGCGACGCTGCGAGACATGAGACGTACGTCATGTCGGGCACGCCGCCAACGTGATCGATCTTCCTCCAGTTCTTCCCGCCATCCTCGGTCACCTGAACGAGACCATCATCGGTGCCGACGTAGATCAGCCCCTCCTGCAACGGCGACTCGGCCAGCGAGACGATGTTGCCGTACCACGACGTCGACGCACCTTTGGCCACGGCGTCGACACCCCAGACACGTCCCATGACCGGCAGCGTGTTGCGATTGATATGGCGGGTGAGATCAGGGCTGATCGGCTTCCATTCGTTGCCGCGGTCATCGCTGCGGAAGAGATACTGCGCGGCGAAGTAGAGGCGGTTGCTGTCGTGTGGGCTGACGATGATCGGCGAGTCCCAGTTCAGGCGCAGCGGATCCATCGTGCCTGCCGGCTGCGGCTGGATGTCGAGAATCTCGCCGGTGCGTTTGTCGAAGCGCACCAGACCGCCGTTCTGCGACTCCGCGTAGATCGTGTTCGAGTCCTTCGGATCGGGGACGGAGCGGAAGCCGTCGCCGCCCTGCGTCACGTACCAATCGGCATTACTGATGCCCTTCGCGTCTGTCGTGCGCGCGGGCCCGCCGAGGGAGAAGTTGTCCTGCGTGCCGCCATAGACGCTGTAGAAAGGAAGGGCGTCGTCGGCGCTCACGCGGTAGAACTGCGTGACCGGCAGATTGGCCTTGAAGGTCCACGACTCGGCGCGGTCGAACGACTCGTAAAGGCCGCCGTCGCAGCCGATGATGAGGTGATCGCTGCTGGCTGGATCGATCCAGACGACGTGGTTGTCGGGATGCTTCCACTTCTCATCGATCTTGCGCCACGTCTTGCCGCCGTCGTCGCTGACGCGCACCCAGACGTCGGCGGAGTAGATGCGGTCGTCGTTGTTCGGATCGACGAAGATCTCACCGTAGTACTGTCCCTGCGCGTTGTAGTCGTTCTGCTTTTTCCACGACGATCCGCCGTCCTTCGAGACGAAGATACCGCCCGCCTTGCGCGTCGATTCGATCGTGGCGTAGACGACTTTCGGATTGTGCGGCGCGAGCGCCAGGCCGATTCGGCCCATGTCTTCCTTCGGCAAGCCATCCTTCAACTTCGTCCACGTCTTGCCGCCGTCGGTCGACTTCTGAATGGACGATTCAGGACCGCCGTCGATGAGCGTGAAGACATGGCGCCGCCGCTGGTACGCCGCGGCGAAGAGGATGTCGGGGTTGGTGGGATCGAGCACGACGTCGCTGACGCCGGTGTTCTCGCTGATGTTCAGCACGCGATTCCACGTCTTGCCGCCATCGGTCGTTTTGTAGAGCCCGCGGTCGCCGCCCGGCGCCCACAGCGGCCCCTGCGCCGCAACGTAGACGATGTTGGAGTCGCGCGGATCGACGACGATCTTTCCGATGTGCTCCGACTTGTCGAGCCCAACATTCTTCCAGCTCTTCCCGCCATCGACCGACTTGTAGACACCATCGCCCATCGACACGGAGCGCTGACTGTTGTTCTCGCCTGACCCCACCCAGACCACGAGCGAGTCATGCGGATCGATGGTCACGCAGCCGATGGAGAACGACTTCTCGCCATCGAACACCGGCTTGAACGTCGTGCCACCGTTCGTCGTCTTCCACACACCACCACCAGCCGTGGCGACGAACCAGACCCGCGCATCGCGCGGATCGACCGCCAGATCGATGATGCGCCCCGAGGTGAGCGCGGGCCCGATCTCGCGAAGCTCGAGTCCGGCGAAGGTCTTCTCTCCGTACTTTGATTCTTTCTCTTTTGCGTCGGGCGCTGCGGTTGCAGTAGATGCCTTCGCGTCCTTCGCATCTTTTTTTGCCGGCTGAGCGAAAAGTGAAGCTGCGATTGAAAGGATGACCGCGAGGGTGCAAACAAATCGTTGGCGCATCGATGACCTCTCTCGAACTTGGCGTTCCGAAGCGACGGAATCTTAGTCGAAGGAAGGGAATCGCTGGCGATGTCGGAGAGAACCACGGCAGGGGATTGGCGAAATTTCCGAACCGCACTTACAGTCGATTCAGGTCAACGTCTAGCCCAGCTGCTGGACCTGTTTCAAACAATTACAGCTCACACGCGACCCAACCACCGAGGCGGGACGCCTCGATGGCCGCGGTCGAGACGACCGCACTCCTCAGCGCTGCGAGGCATGCACGTCGTCAGGAGTGCGGTCGTCTCGACCGCGGGCACTCGGGCGTCCTCGCCCGAGTGCGCGCTGTTACGTCTTCCTCTTCCACCACATCACCACCCCGCGGAACGCCTGCAGGACTCGAGGAAGCTGGATGCGGACATCACGATTCGAGACGGGGTTCCGAACACGTCGCCGGTGTGGATCTCGCGGTTCATCAGCGATGCGCGCACCGCCAGCGGAGCGGTGCGCGAATTCTGCGCGACCAGCACCTTCCCGCTGTACTGGTCGATGCTCACCCACGATCGCCCGCCCGGCGTCCGATCCTCGGGGAAGCGCATGCGCACGTTGTGTGAGTCTTGGGAATCCTCGAGGATTACGACGAAGATTCCGGCGACGAGGGTCACATAGAGATGAAGATTCAGCAGCAGTTTGCGCATTCGTTCCTCGGCGTGACCGGCGTCAGTTCTGTGGATCTACGCACGAAGAGACAGCGGGATTCCGTTTTACACACTTCTTACATTTCCCGGCGCAGACGCCTCAGTGCCGCGCGCTTCGCCGTCGCGGCGGGTGCTCGAGCAGGAAGTCGACGTGTCCCAATCCTCGCGTTGCGAGATAGAACGGTTTCGTCGTTCCGCGTGCGAAACCGGCGGTGAAGGGAAGCGTCGTCGTGGCCTCGCCGCGCGCGGCGAAGTACTCCAGGATGGTCATCTCATCGTCGGTGAGAAGACGGTCGCGGGAGATCACCACGACTCCAATGTCGAAGAACTTCTGCGCCGCGACGGCGTCGGGCACGCGCGGTCCGTTGATGGCGATTACGTCGTTGATCGTGATCGTGCTGCTCGGCAGTACGCAGCCGCTGCACGCGCTTCCCTGCACGATGATTCCCGGTGCAACGGCAGACGCGGGGAGAAGGCCCAGCAGGTAGAGATCGAAATCGCTGAACTCTTTCGTCACCGGCGAGTCGGTGAGGCGCGCGGTCGTCGCCGTCACCGCGGTCACGGCGTAGGGGAAATCGCCGCCGACGGAGCTTCCGGGGATGTTGAATCCCATGACCCCGTGAGCCATGGTCGACGGCGGCCAGTGCGGTCCCGGCAGCAGCGCGCTGTTCTTCAGGAAGAGTATCCACTGATGTCCGAGCTCGTGAGAGAACGTGCTCTCGCCGGCGTCGAAAAAGAAATCAACCGGATAGACGGTGATGCCCTGCAACTTGCCGGCGCTGCCATACGACGGTGAGGAATTGAATTTTGTCTCGCCGATTCCGTCGACGTCGTTGCGCACCGCGAAGTGGTAGCGGTTCGCCGGATACGACGGCTCGACGAAGAGAACTTGCAGAAAGTCGTAATCGTCGTGGTAGTAGCCGTAGAACTGCTGCGCGGCGGCCTGAACATGGTCGGCATCAATCGCCGGCCGGAAAAGATTGAGGATGCGCGGCGTCGCGCGGGCGTTGCCGCTGAGCGTTCGAATCGTGACGGCCGGAACGCGATCGTCGAGAACCTGGATGAAGCTGTTGTACGAACTGATGGTCGAACCATCCGAGGCCAGCAGGCGGATGAATCCGACGAAGTTATGGTTCACGTCATCGGCCGCGTATCCATCGAGCACCTTCGCCGCGGGAACGGACGCTACCCAATGCCCCGGCGAGTTCTGCGTTAACGCAAGCGACCCGCCGTTCGCGTAATCCAGGCGCATACCGAAGAGCGTCCCCGTGGTCTGCGCTTCGAGTGCGACATCCGCAGTGCGGTTGGTGCGCACAGCCATCGGGTCGTATTTGTTCCAGACGATCGTCTGCGCGTTCGCGGCAACGGCCACGAAGAGCGCGACGAATGCAGCAACGCGGGCCACGGATACGATGATAGCCGAAGGAGTGCAGGCGTCTCGCCTGCGGCGGCGAGGCGTCCTCGCCTCGCCGTGGTTTCCGTGATGCTGGACTCACGCCCCGCACTCACCGCCGGGCGAGACGTCTCCACTCCTTCTGCAATAAAATGGAACTATGTCCATCACCGACCTGTTCGCGAACGGCAATCTCCCGAACATCGTTCTGATCATCACCGACCAGGAGCGGTGGCTGCAGCACTGGCCCACGAGCTTCCTCTCGAACCTGACGGCGATGACGCAACTGATGAACAGCGGCATCACATTCGAGCAGGCCTTCACCGGCGCGTGCATGTGCTCTCCGAGCCGCGCCACATTCCTGACCAGCAACTACCCGGTGGTCACCGGAATTACCACGACGGATGGCGCGAACCGCCTTGCCTCCGGATACACAAACCTTCCTCTGCCGTCGCAGTTCCCGAACCTGGCCACGGTGCTGGCAAAGGCTGGCTACCAGACCATCGTTTGGAAGGGCAAGTGGCACCTCGGCTATCCGAATCCCGCTCCGAATCAGCAGCCGTCGCTCGACGACTGGGGCTTCAGCGGATGGGATCCTCCCGACGCCGGCACCGACCTCAACACTAACGGCAAAAACGCTCGGCAGAGGGACACCGGACAACGACGGCCGGTTTCTCACTGACATCACCAGCTTCCTGACCACCGCCACCACGCCGTTTTGCCTCCTCTGTTCGTTCGTCAATCCGCACGACGTCTTCGTCGGCGAGAACGGACCGCTCTTCTCCGGCTACGATGAGAGCCTCTTCACCGATCCGCCGTACATCGTTCCGCTGCCCGCGGACGCAAACGAGAACCTCGACACCAAACCGCGCGCACAAGCGGGTCAGCAGTGGAATCCCGCATGGCCGAACACGCAGCAGGAGTACATCAACTTCTACGCCTACCTGCAGGTGCTCGTCGACGGCCAGGTCCAGGAGGTGCTCAATCAGCTCAACCCTGTGATCGACAATACGCTGATCATCCGCTTCGCCGACCACGGCGAGATGGGCGTGAGCCACGGGTTGGTCGAGAAGTTCTACAACGCGTACGACGAGACGATCAACGTCCCGCTGATCTTCTCCAACCCGATCGTCTGGCCGGCCGGTGTGACGACGGAGTCGTTCGCAAGCACGATCGACCTGGTACCGACGCTGGCCTCGCTCCTCGGCGTCACCTCCAGCTTCTCCGGATTCAAGGGACAGGACCTCACGCCGATTCTGGAGAATCCCAGCGCATCGGTGCAGGACGCCGTCCATTTCACCTACGACGACATTGCGTCGCCCGACGGCCCCTCGATCGTGCGCAGCATCCGCACCGCCGGCTACGCATACTCGGTGTACTTCCCGTCCATGACCGACGGCAGCGACGCCGACTGGGAGCTCTACGACCTCGGCGCCGATCCCGACGAAGACAACAACGTTGCCGGCACCACGCAGTACGGCACCATCCAGGCAACGCTCGACAACGAGCTGCAACAACTGATGACCAACAACGGCACAATGCCATCCTTCACCTGGCCGCCGGCGCAAACTGCGAACAGCCGCGGCGGCCCGCCAGCAATCGGCGACACTCTCCCCGCTGCCCAGCTCAACGACGAAGTAACAACCCTCGCCGTCGCCGGCGCACCGTCTGTTCCGCGTCTCAGCACGATCCTCTACGACCCGGCCACGCCCCCGCACATCGTCGTCCGCACCGCGCAAGCTCTCGCCGCCATCAAAACGCCGGAGTCCTTCGCCGCGCTCCAACCGGCGATCTACGACCGCTGGCCGGCAGCGGTACTCGCGGGAGTAACGACGGCGTACGGGGGGCGGAGGTAGCTTCTTCTGACAGTAACTCATGCCCTATTGGGCTGCGCAATACCCGAAATGGGCACGACAAGCAGAAGTTATGGCGCCACGTCTTTGTCTTGATCGGGCGGCTTGCGTACGCGCCGATGAGCGCGGTTCCTTGGTGGTCGAGGGGTCTCCAGTCCCGAGTGCGATGGTACATTCGCGCCCTTTTCCCTGAAATAGAATCCAAACACGATAAACGCTAGGGCGGCCCATTGAATCGGCAATGCGTTCTTGGGTGTAGTCTCTATGACCGCGTGCGCTATCACTATGGTAAGCGAGGCAAGGGCGACGGACGCCGCCAAATATGACCTAAACCGCTCGTGCAACCGGCTTGCACCGGATTTCTTGATGTCCTTGAAATAGAACGCTATCGCGAGCGTGACACCGCCAACCCATGCGCCCGCTACACTGTCGCGAAGTACCTACGGTGTACGGGGTCCGCTACCACGTACAGGGCGGGATTGATTTTGGCGAGGCTGATCGGTGGCGGCGATCGCCACTCCAGGTTGAAGCTGCACAGGAACAAGATTACTCAAAGGTACAGATGGTAAGTCGGGTTTACTTGTAACGAAGAGAACTGTTGTTAAGACCAGCAACACCATCGCGATCAAGAATTGTGCAAGCAGCTCTATCTGAGCTGGCCGAATAGCGATGCGTTGTATTGCCGGCTCCCTTTGATCTGGGCGTTCTGGAGATTTCGGCGCTTCCTCTGTCTGCGGACGATCCTTGAAGTAATAAGCTATAACCATCAGGAATACGGCTTCCCACTGTGATGCCATCGCAGTATCATATTTCGTCAATATCCATGTGATCGAAATGACGACGATCGCGATGCCAGCGCGCACAATGCTTTCTGTGTAATCAGAACCCATGTTTCGCCTCCATGTTAGCGCAGTTATAATTATGGCACATGGCTGGTTTAGAGGCTAGGGCGCCCGCGCCTAGAGGTGATCGGCTTGTCCCCAACTTCATTACCTGCCGCCGCCGCTGCTGGCGCGAGGTGACATCATTGCGATGCGCTCAACGATTTCGCCAGCGCGGGCGTCGTTTGCTCATAAAGGAAGTCGCCCGATTTCGGGTTCCACGTCGTGGAAGCGCTTCTGCGCCTCTCATGATCGTCGCCGGGCAAGTCATGACTCAATCTGACCACGTTCTTCGACGAATTGCGGAGTCGATCATGAGTTGTTAGGCGTCCGCTCGCGAACGCCGGACTTCCTCAGGAAGGCCTGGGTCTCAAAATGGCGGAGGAGGTGGGATTCGAACCCACGGTACCGTTTCCAGTCGAGCGGGAATGGATGGGGGCCAGGTCCGAAGTGTGAAGTGACGAAGGACGATCACGGTTCCTGACTCCGTGAGAACTCTCGTCACTTCACACTTCAGACCTGACCCATCCACGTTCCTGCGCAGCGCCAGTCTGGGCGATTCCCGCGTCCTGGCCCCAGCGAAGTCCGCGCCCGGCGTACACTGAGCGCACATGCCCAAACAAGCGCTGTTGTTGGCCGTTCTGGTTCTGCTTCTTGCTTGGTTTTGTCGAGGTCATTGCTTCACTTTCTTGGTTTCGATCTGGTCCGCTTTCGGGCCGCAGACGGAAAGTAAAAACGCACCATTTGATAGCAAGTTCCAGACAGCACCATTTCGAGTGCAGCCATTGGCCAATTTGGGTGGAGTAACAGAACCACTAAGACGACGACAATACAAACGGTAAGAACGATCGTCAGCAGAAGCCTGCCGAATACTACCGACAGCACGTCGTATGCTTCGGCCTTGTCGGGATCAATCTGCATGCGACTCGTGTAGCCGGTAGAACGGCATCGATCGGCAATCGTTCGGCGAGAACACGCTTGGCTCGATCTCCATAGCCTCGCAAATCGAGCATGCAATCTCATCTGGAGGGCCGTCGTCTTCGGAGCACGTCTCGAATAGCACTCGCTCATCGTGCGGACACAAAAGAACGGAGCATCGATCGAAGAGCCCCTGCCTGACCGCCAGCTCACACATAGTTTTAGCCAGCCCGTGCGACACGCCGAAAAAACTGCGAACGTTTTCAACGTATATGCGCGCAGGATCGCCAGTGTATTCAAGCAATCGCCGTCGCTTTTCCACGGCGACTCCGATAGGTGAGTGGTCAATTAGCTGCCAGAATCGCTCGAACCACATTATCGACCTCGGTCAAGGTGTCGGAATACCGGTTGACTATCAGCTCGCCGTCGGATGGCACGACAGCGAAAAGGGGCGGGAAGTTGCTGTCCCCCACTGCCTTGAATGTGCTCTTCAATAGCGGCGCAGCGATCGCAAGCTGAAAGGCCGCCGGGTCGTCTCGCTTCATCAAGAATGTTGAGTCCATGTCCTCAGTCTTGGTAGATCGGGCGGCCTTGAATCGGATGTGCTCCCCGTCAATCTGGTCCGAAGTCCATAGAGCTTTGACTCCTCTCTGGATGTCGCAACGCACTAGCGCTCCAGGGGACGGCATCCCCTCCACTAGCTTCGAACAGATAGTGTTCTCGTCGAATGCCTTGTGGACGTTCACGGCCCGCATGTCGTCAGGGAGATACGGCGCGAGACTCTTTTCGATGATGGTGAATCTGACTATCGCATGAGCAGCCTCAACCAGAATTGACACCGGCCACAGGAAATCGAACGTCGCCTCGTCCCACGGGGGCCCACCGATGACGGCTTCATACCTGACCCGAAAGATGTAAAACTCTTCGATGTCCACGGTGGCTCGCCGAAAGTAGAGCCGGGAGTCTGGGTTCAAGTCCACCAAAGGGTCGGTAACGTTGTCCAGATTGTCGAGCTGGTTATCGAAAATGTATGTGTGCTGCTTCGTCAGTCCGTGATGGATTCGGCAGAATTCGGTGATGGCGAGCTGAGGAACATCCCGAATCACTTCGGCAATCAATTCCTCTTTTCTCATCGCCTTCCGGCTTTCCCACGCTTCGCGCAGGGCGTGGACGGGATACATCTGAAGTAGTCGTGTCAGCTCTGCTTGCTCGAAGTCAGGCATGGCTCACCGACATCGTATCGTGTGGGCTGCCAGCTTGGATGATTCGTTCTCGCCACGAGCAGACTTCACGCTGGTCGATGGGCAGTTCTACCGTCAGGAGAAACAAGTTCATGTGAAGGAGACCCTCACCCGAGGTGTGACGCCCGGAGGTGTTTCCCTACCTGCTACGGTGATTTCGCATGATAACTTTCAAACTGACAAACTACCGAATCCGGGTATGAATGGGTTTGCCTGGCGGGCATCCGAGACGATTTCTTAACCGTCCCGCCCGCTCCGGCAGCATACTTGGCGCATGGGAAAGATCGAGGACGTGCTCGCGGAGATGCGCCAGGAGCGGGAGCGGCTCGCCGTCGATCTCTCGCGCGCCGACCGTGTGATCGCGGCGCTGGAAGAGGCAGGCGCATTCGTGGGCGACGGCGAAACGGGATTGGCGAACGTGCCGGGCGCCACCGCAACTACTGCTGCCATTGCTGCGCAGGCAAGCTTGCCGCGTGGAATCGGACCCTATACGCTGCTCGACATCTACGAGGCGACGGCTCATTACCTTTCAACGGTCGATACGCCTAAAAACTCGACCGAGATTGCCGCAGCGCTCCGGGCGGGCGGCTTCAAGACACGTTCGAGAAACTTTGTGAACACCGTTCGGGTGATGTTGCGCCGCAAAGACGGCCGATCGACCGGGATGTCGGTGACGAAAGACGGGAAGCGCTGGTTCCTCAAGCGAAAAGCCGTGAAACCTCGGCCACCGAAGGCTTCCGCCAAGAGCGATGTGGCATCATGATCACACTGGTATGACGGTGAGTCATACGAGTATGACTACGCGTCAAATAAGTGTGACCTGTAGTCAAATAAGTGTGACAGACAATCGTACAAATTGGACGGCCGGTCATACAAGTACTTCCTTTGATCATACGAATTTGACCGTGCGTCAAACAAGTCTGACCAATAGACACACGAGTGTGACCGTGAACCTTACAAGTACTGCCAGAAGTCGCTCCAGTATGGTGCAATCCACTACAAGTATGATTGTGTCACCATCGACATTGGCGATGTTGACTGCGAACCGGTACGTTTCGACGCCGCGTTCCAGTGAATCACAGCCGATCGAGCGACTTTGCGGCGTATTCGCCCTCCCATCTCATCAACCGAGCAGCGGAAATCGGTGATCGGCGAGGCATAACGGCCAGAACGCACCAGAGACTGCTTCAGCAGGACGAGTCGCCTCGCGCTACGTGATGCGCGCGTGGAGCCGTTCCATCAGCGCGCGGAACGCCGGCTCGTTGTGAAAGCGGTCGAACTTCGGCTCGAACGGCGCGTGCAGGAACCGCTCAGTGCGAAGCTCGAAGGCGGCGGTGAGATTCTCGATCACGCCTTCAAAGTCATTCCCGCCGGATAGCGCGATGGCGATGTCGTAGGGCGCAGGGACCTGCTCGGCGTCATGCCGCAGCCGCGCGAGATCGCGGGCGGCGCCCGCCGGATCGTTGCTCACGCTGCGCGCGTGTGCCAACAGCGCACGGAATCGCGGAGACTCCTCTCGTTCCAGCGACGCTTCCAGCAAATCGATTCCGTCCGCGACATGGCCTTGCATGACCAGCGTGGTGCCGAGTAGCGCTTTGAGCGACGGCGAGTCAGGATCGATCTGCAGCACCTTCCGATACGCCTCGGCGGCCTTTGCGAATTCGCGCATGTAGTAATTAAGGTCGGCGAACCACATGCCGACAGAGGCCGACATCGGATCGATTTCGATCGCTCGCCGGCTCAGCCGCGTCGCTTCCTCGAAATTTCCCCGACAGAATTCGACGTGTGACAGCCAGTGCGCCGCGGTGGCATAGCTCGGCTTCAATTCGAGCGCGCGGCGTAAAAGCGCCGCTGCTCGCCCAAGGTTTCCGCCGAACGTGCCCCCCGTTGCACCGGCCCAGGAGACCAACGCTTCCGCGAGCTCCGGATCGAGATCGAGAGCTTTTCGCGCACTGCTGACGCACAGCGTCTGCACGTCGGCGCCACTCGCCCAGCCGTGGTACGTACTGACGTTGTAGGCGTCCGCCAGCCCGCTCCACGCCAGGGCGAAGTTGGGATCGACGCTGATCGCCTCCTGGAACAGCAGAATGGCGCGCTGCGTCGCTTCCTGTGAGCGGCGGTCCCATTCGAACCGGCCGCGCAGATAAAGGCCGTACGCCTCGGACGCGGCCGGCGATGGCAGCGCGTTCGCGCTCTCGACGGGGCCCAGCTCCGCTTTGAGGTGGTCGACGATTGCCTGGCCGATCTCCTCCTCGATCCGGAAGACGTTATCGGGCTCCCGCACAAACCGCTCTCCCCACATTTGAGCCCCGCTTCGACCGTCCACGAGCTCGGCCTGGATAAGAAGGCTGCCGCGATGCTGGCGGATTGCGCCGGTGAGGATATAGCTCGCGCGGAGCTCCGCCGCCACACCGGTCGGCAGCATCGTCGTGTTCCGGTAGCGAAACGCGGTTGTGCGTGCGATCACGGTCAGGTGAGGGAGATGCGCCAGCCGGTTGATCAGTGTCTCCGCAAGGCCGTCGCTCAGAAACGCAGCGTCGAGATCGTCGACGCGGCAATCGAAGGGAAGCACGCAGAGGGACGGATCCTTGGCCTCGTCGCCACGCGGAGATCCGCTCTCGCTCGTGAGCGAGCGCAGCGCAAACGCGATGTCGCCCGCCGATTGGAACCGCCGCGCCTCCTGTTTCTCCAGGCAGTGAAGAAGGATGCGGCGAAGAGCATCGATCATCTGTTCCGCGCCGGTGCTGGACGGCTCGTCGCGCAGAATGGCCGTGATGGTTTCGGCAGAGGAGTCGCGCCGAAACGGGTGATGTCCTGTGAGCATCTCCCACAGGAGAATGCCGAGGGAGAAGAGATCGCTGGTGGGACGCGGAGGGCCGCCCTGCAGTTGCTCGGGCGCCATGTACGGAAGTGTGCCCGCCACGGGACGCGCGGGCCGCTCGACCGTACGCGCGGAATCGTTGACGATCTCTGGTTGCGGCCGTTGCGCCAGTCCGAAGTCGAGGATCTTCGCCGTGCCGTCACGCGTGACGAAGACATTCGCGGGCTTGAGGTCGCGGTGGACCAGTCCCGCTCGATGCGCTGCCGCCAGCGCTTCCGCGACGTCGATGCCTATGGCGATCGCCTCCGTGGCGGACAGCGGGCCGCGGGCGATGCGACTGTCGATTGTCTCGCCGTCGAGCAGTTCCATCACGCAGTAAGCCAGAGCTCCTTCAAACCCGAAGTCGAAGATCGAAAGAATGTGAGGATGCGTGAGCGAAGCGACGGCGCGCGCTTCCTCCCGCAGGCGATCGATTGCCGCCGCGTCGGCCGCATCGACGTCGGGCAGCGTCTTGATGGCGACGGATCGCAGCAGGATCGCATCCTCGGCGCGATAGACCTCACCCATCCCGCCGGCGCCGATTCGCTCGCCGATGCGGTAACGCCCGAGGAGCGTTCCGGGAGCCAGGGACATAGTGAAGGACAAATCTTAATCCCATCTCGGGAAGCGAGTTGAGGATCCCCCGGGGAACGGGATCCCGATCGACATCGGCACATCGCTCGAAGGTTCGTCCAGCGACGAGAACGGAAAGTCTGGTCCGCCGAGGATGGAGGCCTGACGTTGGCGGTTCAGCAGCGGAAGGGGTGAGGTCTGAAGTGTGAAGTGACGAAGGACGATCGCGGTTCTTGACGCCAGGCCAACTTTCGTCACTTCACACTTCAGACCTGACCCCTTCCGCCTTTGATAGCGTAGAGTGTCGGAAGAAATCACAACTCCCCACCATCAAGAAGGAGCGTCATGAACCAAACGTCGTCCCGTCTCGCTATCGTCACGGCTGTACTCATCAGTGCGTCATTCGCAGGGATGGCGTTTGCGCAGGCTGCATCTGCGGTCATCACCAAGAGCTTCAGTCCGGCGATCGTCGCGCTCAACGGCAGTTCCATCGGCACGATCACGGTGACGAATCCCAACGCGGTCCCGCTCACGAACGTTCAGTTCAGCGACACCATGCCGGCGGGGATCGATCTCATCACCCAAACCGGCGGCACGTGCAGCACGCTCGCGACCGGAGGAGGCATCTTCTCCATCAACCCCGGCACGGATACCTTTTCGAGCACATCGAATGTGCTCGCTGGAGGCCAGTCCTGCACGATTACCGTCAGCGTGAACGGTACAATCCTCGGCCCACACATCAACACGACGTCGCAAGTCACCTCCACCGAAGCCCCGCCCGGTGCCGCCGCATCAGGAACGCTTACCGTAGTCGGTAGCGTGCCCACATTGTCCGGGTGGCTGTTGATGACCCTTGCCGGCGCATTGGCCCTAACGGCCGCAATCAGGCTGCGAATCAGCTGAGCAGCAGACCGGGCGCACGGCGGAGCAATGTGGACAATTTTCGAACCGCCGTAATGCGGTAAATCAAGTACTCTCGACGCCGTCATGAAAGACGGCAAATGGTGGGTGTCGCGCGGGGTTCTCGCATCGGGCAGAGATCCATCCGGCGAGCTGGTAGACGCGGCGAAGGAATTCGGCGATGACTATACGCCGATGGTCTTCATGACCGGCGACGGCCACCGCACACCCGCCTTCGAGTGGGCGACGCGCGGCTGCTTTACGGGCTTTTTCGACGAAGCGATCGCCGACAACAAAGTCTGCTGCTACGTCGAGACGTTCTCCGACAGCGTCACGGCCGATCTGGTTCCAGTGCACTTTCAGCCCGTGTACGGCAACCACAAAGTCTTCGGCTGGGAGCCTGGCGTCTTCCGCAACATTCAGAGCATCATCGACTGGATTGTCGAGTGGATCCCGAAAATCCAGATCGAGGACAAGGCGCCGGACGTCAACGAGATCCACTACATCTCGCGCGAGATGTACCTCGTTCACAACAACGGCTATCTGCGGCTGCAGGGCGACCGGGCGATGCGGTGCCGCGACATCGTGCGTGCCAGGAAGGGCTTCCCCAGCGACAAGGTGCTGCTCAACCAGTTTCTGCAATTCATCAAGGATTACCAACGCGCGGCGATCGTGCTGCGCGTCGACCCGGCAGTGCATCGCGTGGTCGGCCGGACCATTCAGCAGCGCATCGATCAGTATCCCGATCACGTGCACCTCATCACCTGCGGCGACGCGCACGTGAAAGACCTGGCCAATCCGCTGTACAAATTCATCACGCCGCCGCCCGGGGTGTTCGGCGTAGCGGATGAGAGCAAGAATTAATCGGGGACCGTCCCGGAGTTGATTGCCATCGGAAGTAAAGAATTATAGGCGCGCTGCGGGCTGATATAGAGTGCGCCCTGCTTGCCGCGTGTGGCCATCGTGCATGCGCAATCGACCTCGTACGCCCATCGCACAACAGGAATTGGGTTACGGTTGCTGCACGACGCGCAGGGTGACCGTGTCCGATCCCGTGACGCCGAGGGAGTTCGTCACGGCAAGCTTGATGACGTGATCGCCGGCGGCCAGGTGTGAGAGCTTGATCGGCGAGCCTTTGCCGAGGGAACGGCCGTTCGCGCTCCATCGAAGCTGCGATTCCCTGATGTCGTCATCCTGCAGATCGAATGCATCGCCATCGAGGATGACGTCGTCACCCAACGTGTAGACGCCGTGGTTGGGGAGCTCTTCGATCATCACCTGGGGCGCTTTGGCGGGAACGCGAAACTCCGCACTCTCTGCGGACGCCGCGAGGATGCCGTCGCTCGCCCATACGCGAAGTTTCGCATGCGGACCGCCGGCCATCGTGGCGAGGTCGATCGTGAATTGCTTCTTCGTGAGGTCGCGGCGGAGCACTTCCCATTTGGAGCTCTTGCTCGTGACGTCCGCGTTGTAATCGACTTCATAGACCAACGCAGCGTTGTCCGCATCGTTTGCGTCCCACGTAATAGTGAGCTTTCCCTTCACGCGCCCTTTCGCTTCGGGCGCGACCTTCTTCACCACTGGCGCGTGCGCGGTGACGGGCAGCTCGCGGAGAACAGTGTTGCCGTGAATGACCCGAAGCTTGGCGACTCCTTTCGGGAACGCGACCACGCCTTCGAACGCACCCCAGGCGAGATGCTTCGGATGACGGCCCTTCGGCGCGACTGGATCGAACTCCGGCTGGATCACGCTCGAAGCGACGACCTTCCCATCAACGTCGACGGCAACGAGCTGATACTCGCCGGTGGTGTTCGCGATCGCATCGCTGTCGTAGAACGTCCAGCACGGGTCGATCCTCACGTCGTTCCCGGACGTTGCGTTGCGATGGATCGTGCCGAAGCACTGCACGTAGCGTTGCGGCTTCTTCGCGTGGGTGATTTTCGGTTTGGGCGCGAGTTGATCGAAGAGATGGTCGTAAGTGTCCTGCGACGTCCAGAACTGCGCCTGCTTTCCACGCGAGCCCATGTACTCCGCGGAGTCGCCGAGAGCACCGCGCCCTCCGACCTCGTAGGGATGATGTTCGGCAGGGATCCTCGTCGCGCTGACGCCATCGAGCGGCACGCGTCCTGAGGCGCAGGCAACCTCCGGCTCGATCTCATCGCCTTCGTCGCCGTTGTCGTTGACCGACAACTTCGTTCCGCGAAACGCGTCAGGCGCCGGGTTGACGTCGCACGCGAAGCTGCCGCCGTCGTACGTGTCGCCCAGACCGTATGTGTGGCCGATCTCGTGCGCGACCGTGCCCGGCGCATCGTCGTCGCTCAGGACGCCGATGTTGGCGGGTTTCCCATACGTGAAGCCCTGCAGCGTTCCGTTCGGATAGACCTCGGGCCGCGCCTGAATGAACCCGAAGACCTGCGTGTAGCAGCCTTCTTCATCCGGATTGCCGGCGCACGATTCAGGGACCAGCTTCGAGAGCGCGCTCCAGAGTTGTTCCTGGCCGTCTTCGGTTTCGATGTCGAAGCGCGGATCGCTTGCGTCGAACGGCTCGCGCGTGACCCAGATGACTTTGTCGGCGGCGAGGGGATAGGTCGAACGGATGTAGTCGGCGAACGTTTTCCAGCGCGAGTCGCTGACCGGCACGATCGTGCCGCCGTAGTTCGCGGTCACCGGCACAGCGAGAATGCGCATCGTGGCGCGCTCGACGAACGCGTAGGTCGTTCCGCGCGTGCTCCTGGCCGCTCCGTTGACCCGCACCTCGAATTCGTAGTTGCCGGCCGCCCAGTTCCCGCACGCGTCGCGAGTCGGACAAAGAAAATCGACGACGCGCGTCGGTGCCTGCTGTGCGATCGGTGGAATGGTCGCGACGAGATTTCCATCGCGCCGGATCGTGGCACTCGTTTTCGACTCGTCGATGGTTACCGCCTCCGCGAGAAATGCGCGGACCACGGCATCCTTCCCTGCGACGAATTTCAAGTTGCCGTTCTTCTGAATGCCGATGGCCTGGTTGATCTCGATCGTGTCGATCACGACGTTCGCAAGGAGCGACGGCGGCACCAGCAGCAACGCACAGAGGAGGCGCAACCGAACTGAAGGCACGGATTTACAGTAGCACGGTCGTAATCGGGGACGTAGCGTCCTTCGATTGTCAGGCGCCGGACAACTCCTCCTGGCGCAAGTGCCGTAGCAGCATGCTATCCTTACGTTAATCCACCCATTCTTGGATCAGGAGGGAAGCATGGCGCCACGCTCGCGGCAGCGCGTTGACATCTACCTGCTCGGTCGCGGCATTGTCGACGGCGTGTCGCAGATGACGCTCGAGGCGATGGACGCGCTTCGCGCTTCGCGTCTCGTCTTCGATCTTTCTGGTGACGCAAAGGCCATCCGGAAACTCCACCACAACGTCATCGACCTGTTCGATGACTACTGGACTGGGGAGCTGTGCGACGACGTCTACAAGCGGCTCGAAGAGACGATCGTTGCCGAGGTGCGAAACAACGGTCCGGGCGTGTCGATTGTCGTGGACGGCCATCCGATGGTCTTCGACGACGTAAACTGGAATCTGCTGCGCAACAGCAAGCGGCGCCGCCTCAACGTCGTGGCCCTCCCTGGCATCTCCTGCCTCGATACGATGATGATCGACGTCGGCGCGGACCTCGGCGACGGGGCGCAGATTGTTCACGTGAATCAGTTGGTGCTCTATGGCATCTCTCTCGATCCGCATCTGCAAACGTACGTGCTCCAGATCGGAAAGTTCGGCACCGATTTCTTCTCGCGTGAGACAAAACGCAACCTTCCGGGCCGCTTCACGCCGCTGGCCGCCTACCTGACGCGGTTCTATCCTGCCGATCACGTGGCGATTCTGATCGTCTCGCTCGGCGCGCAATCGATCCGGCGCCGCGTGCGGCTCGGAGAGCTTGACAGCGCGCGCGCCTTTCTCCACCGGCACCAGGACGACGGCCTGACGATGTACATTCCCGCGTATCCGCGCCCGATCGCGAACGAGCGCTTTGCCAGCGCGATCGACGACCTCGATCACCTGAAGACCATCGCCGATCTCGCGTGAGACCGCCATGTCTGCGACGTCCATCGACGAAGTTCTAACCTCCCGCCTTGACGGGATCAACGAGGCGCAGCGACGCGCGCGCATCGCACTCGTGCTTGTGATCCTGTCATCCGGCGCGATCTTCATCGCGCTATGGAACAACTACTTCTCGTGGGACAGGAAGTGGGCAGACCTCAATACCTCCGCGCCGAAGTCGTGGGGAGAGGAACAGCTCGTCGGCGAACAGATCAGGAGTTGGTCGAATACGAACACCGTTGACATCTCGCTGATCGGCATCCGCGTCAGCGTCAACGACGCGGCGGAGCTCGGGTCACTCATGCTCTTCGCCTTCGCGGCGTATCTCTGTACAACCCTGCTCCGCGAAAACCACGAGATCGGCTCGTTACTGCGGCAGCAGAAGGACGCGCCGGAGCACGTGCGTCAGTTCATCTTCTACCGCATTCGCGCGCTGATCATCCTCGGGGGTATGAGCGACAACGATGCGCCGATGGCGACGCTGGAGGGCAGCAATCAAAGTACGCGTCTGCCGTTCGCGCGCATCGGGATCCAGATCCTGCTATTTGCGCCGCTCATTGTCGTCCTGCTCATCATCATCAGCGATCTGTACTTCGCCTTGTGGTTCCGATCCCCGGGACAAAGCGCTTCGACCTGGATCAGCCTCTCTCCTCTGTTCCGACGCCAGCTCGCCGCAAGCGACGCGTTCGCCGTGGCCATCGCCGTCATGATCGCCATCTATTGCAGGTTTTCCGCGGCGTACGTGCGGGCGACGAACGACATCATCGAGGAGTTCGGCCGCACACCTGATACGTCGGGAACGGTTGGCGATGACAAATAGCGGACTAAAACCATCTGGCGGAGGAGGTGGGATTCGAACCCACGGTACCGTTTCCGGTACGGCGGTTTTCAAGACCGCTGCCTTAAACCACTCGACCACTCCTCCGTTGGAAGGCTGAAATCAGAAGGCAGAAGGCAGAAGTGGCCTTCGGCGGTTCGGACAACGCCGCTGGTACAACCAACATTTCGGGAGAACACGAGAGAGCGCGAACTCGCAGATTCTACTTCTGCCGTCTGTTCTCTGCCGTCTGACCTATGACAGCAGATTCACATCCAGCGTGATCTTGAGGCGCAGTCTCCGGTGCTGGCGGAGCTCGTCGAGGGTGATGTTCAGGGGGACGGTCACTTCTTTTACGAGGCCGTCGGTGGCGCGGCGCTCGGTTGGTTTGGAGGCCGTGGCGGCGCGCGCGGCGGACGGTGCTTCCAGTTCCGGAAGCGAATTCAAGATCCCCTCGGGAAGCGGGATCTCGATCGACATCATCGGCACGTCATCGGCCGGTTCGCCCAGCGATCCAAACGGCGAGCCGGGTCCGCCGAGGATGGAGAGGCCTGACGTTGGCGGTTCGAGCTCGTCAGACTTTGGTTTCGTTGCGTAGAAATCAAAATCGTCGAACGGTTCCGGCGCTGGTGGAGGCGCGGCGGCCTTCGGGGCCGGCTTCGCGGCGGCTGCGGCAGGAGCTGTGGGCTTGGGTGTGATCAGCTCCGTCGCCACCATCGGGAGATCGTCCGCGCCGTGCGCGTCGTCGAGAACGAATGACGACGATGCCGCGGGTTTCGCGGCCGGGACCGGATCGCCGAAGACGTCATCGTCATCCCACAACGAATCGTGGGGACGCGCTTCCGCCGGAGCGGCATTCAGAATCTGGATCTCGCGTTCGAGCGGCTCGGAGCCCTCCAGGCCATATTTCTTGACGAGATGCGATAGGACAAGGTGCGTGATGCCCTTCAATGTCTCTTCGACGCCGACGCCGGTCGTGGCCACCGACTCGAAAGTCGGCACGCCCAGCTTGTTCACCTCGGTCACCATCTCGGCCACCGGCAGAGCGTTCGGCAGATCCCGCTTGTTGAATTGAATCACCAGCGGAATCTCGCGGATGCGCACGCCCTGGCGTTTGAGATTGTCCTCGAGGTTCTGCAGCGATTCGAGATTGGCGTCGGTGGCGTGGTCCTGACTGTCGGCGACGAAGACGATGCCGTCAGCGCCCTTGAGCACGAGCTGGCGCGTGGAGTTGTAGTAGACCTGCCCCGGAACCGTGTAGAGCTGCAGCTTCGTGCGCATCCCGCGGATCTTGCCGAGGTCGAGAGGGAGGAAGTCGAAGAAGAGGGTGCGGTCCGTCTTCGTCGCCAGCGAAAGCATCTTGCTCTTGTTGTTCGACGGCAGCGAGTCATAGACAAACTGCAGGTTCGTCGTCTTACCGCAGAGGCCGGGACCGTAGTAGACGATCTTCGCGGTGATCTCTTTGGTGGCGTAGTTGAAGAGGACCATGGGAGCCGATGAGCGTAGCGAAGGGGGGTGGAGGAGTCAATGTTCGCGGGTGTCGCCGATCGGGGGCCGGGAGTCGCGGCGATCCTCGACGCCGCGCAAAGTTTTCCTCTCCGACACCCGACCCCCGACAAGCGACTCCCACACCATCCCGTATCATGTCGCGCCGCTGGGGGTACGAATGTCCAGACGTTTCCTCTGTTTCCTGCTTTTTCTTCTTCTTGCTTCGGTGCCGTGCTTTGCGGACTCGCCGGGCGTTTACGCGATCACGGGCGGAACGATCCATCCGGCGAGCGGGCCGGCGATCGACAACGGTGCCGTGATCGTTCGCGACGGCCTGATCGAATCGGTCGGCAACGCGATGGCCATCCCCCTCGATGCCACGATCATCGATGTCAAGGGAGGCCACATTTATCCCGGCCTCATCGACGCGATGACGTCGCTCGGGTTTCCGAGCGCGAGCACGACGCGCAGGCGAGGTGGCGGAGGGGGCGGCGCACGCACACCGCCAGCCGAAACACTGCCGGAGACGGGTCCGTCGTTCCTCGCGTTCCACGAGGCAAAACTGACCGACGATGATGTCGATGCCAAGCGCGCCACCGGCGTGCTGACGATCGTCACGGCCCCATCCTTCGGCATCTTCAACGGCCAGTCCGTCGCCCTCAACCTCGGCGGCGGCACGATGGAATCGCGCGTGGTGCGCAATCCGGCCGCGCAGCAGATCTCGTTCAATCCGCGGCCGGCGTGGACCTATCCCGACTCGCTGATGGGCGTGATCTCGTACATCAAACAGACGTTGCTCGACGCGCAGCAGTACAGCGCGGCGCGGACGATCTACGACAAGAATCCTGCCGGCTACAAGCGCCCCGACGAGAGCCCTGCGCTCGAAGCCCTCGGCGCGGTCCTTCGCCGCGACGTGCCGGTCGTCTTCGTCGCCGACAGCGAGTTGATGATCCGCCGCGTCGAAGCGATCGCCAAAGAGTTCAACATCCGGCCGGTCATCGCCGGCGCGCGCCAGGGCTACAAGATGGGCGATGAGCTGAAGGCGCTCGGCGCGCCGGTGCTCGTCTCGATCAAATGGCCGGTCGCGCCAACGTCGAAAGAGGACCGTGAAGAACAGCCGTTGCGCGTCATTCGCGACCGCCAGCTCGCGCCGACGACGCCCGCGGTTCTGGCGAAGAGCGGCGTGCTCTTCGCACTCGTCAGCGGCGCCGGAAAGACCGCGGACTTCGTGCCGGGCATCCGCAAAGCAATCGACAACGGACTCTCCGCCGATGACGCCCTGCGCGCAACCACGATCAATCCCGCCAGGATCATCGGCATCGACCGCCAGCTCGGATCGCTCGACCGCGGGAAGATCGCCAACATCGTCGTCACCGACAAACCGATCTTCGACAAGGAAGCGAAGGTGAAACGCATCTTCATCGACGGGCGTGAAGCGAAAGTGCCCGCCGAGGATGAGAAGAAGAAGCCGGGCGGCGCGGGAGCGGCGGCGGGAACGAGTGCATCGTCTCTCGATGGCAGTTGGAGTTTCGTCGTCAAGACCACCGCCGGCGACGCCAGCATCTCCGCGACGCTGCATGTCGAGAACGGCCAGATCAGCGGAACGTTCTCGGGCGACCGCGGCTCCGGCAGCATCGGCAACGGCACGTTCGACGGCACGACGGTCGAGTTCTCGATCGCCGGCCGCAGCAAGGAAGAAGCCGGCGACTGGCTGTTCCACGGCGCGCTGCACGGCTCGAACATGGAAGGGACTGTGGCCACGACGCTCGGCACGTTCCCGTTCACGGGGAGCAAGAAATGAAAAGCGAAAAAGACGTTGTCGGGAGAAGCAGAGAAGACGTTGTCGGTTGTCGGTTGTCAGTGGTCCGCGATCAATCCGCCAGCTCCACCCTGGGAAAACGGTTCCTCGCGCTGGCCTTCTTGTTCATCGCAGCCGCCTCACTCTCCGCCCAGGACATCGTCATCCGCGATGCCACGATCCTCACGATCACGCATGGCAAGATCGAACATGGATCGATTCTCATTCACGGCGGCAAGATCGCGGCCGTTGGTGCGAACGATCGCGTGACGGCCCCTGCGAATGCGAAGGTCATCGATGCGGCTGGCAAGTTCGTCATGCCGGGCATCGTCGACACGCACAGCCACACCGCGGTCGAAGGTAGCGTCAACGAAATCTCCCTGCCGAACAGCGGGATGGTGCGTATCGGCGACGTGCTGAACAACGAAGACATCGACGTTTATCGCCAGCTCGCCGGCGGGACGACGACCGCGCTCGTCCTTCACGGCTCGGCCAATCCGATCGGCGGTCAGTCGCAGATCGTGAAGTGGAAGTGGGGGCATCCGGTCTCCGAATGGCCGATCGCCGATGCCCCGCGCACGATCAAGTTTGCGCTCGGCGAGAACCCGAAGTCATCGAACTTCCGTCCGCCTCCGGGAATCCCCGCGCAGTATCCGCAGACGCGCATGGGCGTCGAGGAAGTGATCCGCCAATCGTTCACCGACGCGAAGGACTACCTGTCGCGATGGGACGACTACGACGCGCGCAAGAAGCGCGGCGAGAACCCGATTCCGCCGCGGCGCGATCTGCTGATGGAGACGATGGCCGACATCCTCCGCGGCAAGATCGACGTCCACTCCCACTGCTACCGCGCCGACGAGATCATGATGCTGCTCAATCTCTCCGACGAGCAGGGCTTCAAGATTCGCGAGCTGCAGCACGTGCTGGAAGGCTACAAAGTGGCGAAGGAGATCGCTGCGCACGGCGTCGGCGGCGGCACGTTCATCGACTGGTGGGGATTCAAAGCGGAGGCACAGGACGCCATCCCCTACAACGTCGCGCTGATGGATCGCGCCGGCGTCCTCACCTCGGTCAACTCCGATTCCGCGGAGCTGGCGCGCCATCTCAATCAGGATGCCGCCAAAGCGATGAAGTACGGCGGTCTCTCGGAAGAGGAAGCGCTGAAACTCTGCACGCTGAATGGCGCCAAACAACTCCGCCTCGATCACCGCCTCGGCTCCATCGACACCGGCAAGGACGCCGATCTCGTGATCTGGAACGGCCATCCGCTGTCCGCGTACTCGCGCGTCGAAACGACGTTCGTCGACGGCGAGATCGTCTTTGACCGGCAGCGCGATCTGGCCATGCGCCAGCAGATGGCGACCGAAAAGAAGGATCGATTGAAGAAAGAAGCCGACGAAGAAGCGAAGAACAAGAAGTCCTCGCGCCCCGGCAAGACCGACGACGAGCCAAAGCCGGAGGTGACCAATGAATAGCGTCGCAGCGCCAAACGTCGTAGCACCGCAGCTCGTCGTAGCGCCGGCGGCCCGCCGGCTGTATCGCAGGAGGCTCGCCTGCGGTTTTGCCGCGTTCGCAATCGCCACCTCCGCATTCGCCCAATCCGTCATCCCCAACAACCCCGGCAAGAAACTCACCTTCGCCATCCGCAACGCCACGATCGTCCCCGTCACCTCGGCGCCCATCCCCAACGGCACAATCGTCTTCGCGAATGGCGTCATCACCGCGGTCGGCACGAACGCAGTCATTCCCGCCGGCGCGACTGTCATCGACGGCACGGGTCTCTTCGTCTATCCCGGCCTCATCGACAGCGGCTCGCATGTCGGCCTCGAAGAGATCAGCGCCGTGCCTGGCACTGTCGACACCGCGGAGCTCGGTGACATCAATCCGAATGCGCGCGCCGAGGTTGCGGTAAATCCGCACAGCAACATCATTCCGGTCACGCGCGTGAACGGCATCACCAGCGTTGTCACAGAACCCGAGGGGGGCATCATCTCCGGCTCATCAGCGATGATCCAGCTCTCTGGATGGACGCCGAAGGAGATGACGCTGAAGGCTCCGCTGGCGATGCACATCCACTTCCCTCGCCTGCGGACCGCGGCATTTGATGAGGTCCCGCAGGATGAAGAAGCGGCCAAGGAAGCGACGAAGAATTACACGAAACAGATCGACAAGCTGCGCGACACACTCCGCGACGCGCAGTCGTACGCGCGAGCAGCGGCGGCGCGCACGAATCATCCCGACGTCAAACACTTCGACCGCGATCTGATCCTCGAGGCGCTCGTTCCGGTGGTCGAGGGACGCGAGCCGGTGGTCATGCACGCGAACCTGGAACGCGACATCCGCGCAGCCATCAAGTTCGCGGACGAGTTCAAGCTGAAGGTGATTCTCGCGGACGCTGAGGATGTGGGGAAGGTGATTCCGGAACTGAAGTCCCACAACATTCCGGTCATCCTTGGGCCGATCCTGTCGCTCCCGCCGCGCGAAGACGATCCGTACGATCTCGTCTACGGCAACGCCAAGACGTTGTTCGACGCCGGGATCCCATTCGCGATTCAGTCGCAGGATTCGCACAACGCGCGCAACCTGCCGTATCAGGCGGCGGCGTGCGCGGCGTTCGGGTTGCCGAAAGATGCGGCGCTTCGCGCGGTGACGATCGCGCCGGCACAGATCTTCGGAATGGCCGATCGGATCGGATCGCTGGAGACAGGCAAGCTCGCCAACATCATCGTGACGGACGGCGATCCGCTGGAGATCGTGACGCACGTGAAGCGCCTGTTCATTGGCGGAGAGGACATCTCACTCGAGACGAACCAAACGCTGTTGTGGGAGAAGTTCAAAGCGCGGCCGTGACTAAGACGTTCTCACGCGAAGACGCGAAGGGGTTGAGGCTGCGATGCTCTTCTTCGCGGTCTTCGCGCCGTCGCGTGAGAATCGGAATGACAGCGCACTCTCAGCGCGCAGTGCATTGCTCGCGTCGCGTTGCTGAACTGCTCAGCGAATGACAATCGCCGCAGTCGCCAGATGATGAACGAATCCGGCCAGAGCATGTTCAGCGCGCGCCACGACTGGCGGCCGCCGCGAAGGTCCATCGAGGTTTCGGTCGCAAACTGTCTGATTTGGGTCATCTGACGTTCTCCCGCTCGCGATCGTGCTAGTTGTTGACGGTGTTCAGCGGATTGACCGGCGCAACCTGTTCCGCTGAAGAATCGGCGGGCGCCGCCTGGACCGGAACCGTCCGCGTTCCGAACGCATCGATCGGCCATACGTCGAGCGGCAGCGAGCGGCCGTTGGCGGCGAGATAGACCGTATCGCTGGTGAGTAGTTCGATCGAGCCGTTCGCCGGGATCGAGTAACGATCGCCTGCATAGACGAACGTCGCGCCGGGCGTTCCGACGAACTTGTACGAGACGGTTCCCTTGTGGCAGACCGGAGCGGTCATCGGTGCGTGGTGGAGGAGAGCGGCGAGCGTGATTGCGTGCAGTATGTTCATGCACTGGACACACTCCAAGGCAGGTACCAGATGAGCTTCTCAATCAAATCAATGACTTAGCTCAAAATCGCGATTATGGCCGTTCCTAAATCAAGACAGAGCGTGCGGATATTGAACGCATCGTCTTCCCATCCCCTCGGTGTATAGTCTCCCGCAGTTCTTTCCCAATTTCCTCTGAGTCAGTGAACGGGAAGCCGGTGTGATGCCGGCGCGGCCCCCGCCACTGTGACCGGCGACAACTCGCTCCACGAAAGCCACTGCATCGCTCGATGCGGGAAGGCGGCGCGACGAGGATGACCCGGAAGCCAGGAGACCGGCTGGCTCGGAACCCACTTTTGATCGGCCTTCTTCGGAGGGAAGGAGTCGTCATGAAGCGTGTTCTCGCACTGTCCGCTCTCTTTTTTGTCGTTCCCGCGTTCGCTCAATCCACCCCACAACCCACCCAACCCACTACCTCGATCAGCGACCAGATCGTTGTGACAGCGTCGTCGCTGCCCGAATCCGTGCAAGCCACGCCGGCCGCGGTCACCGTCATCACGCGTAAAGACATCGATGACCGAGCCGCGCTCGATGTCGCCGACGTTCTTCGCGAAGTCCCCGGTCTCGTCCTCGCCCGCAGCGGCTCGCCCGGCAAGGCCACCTCGCTCTTCACCCGCGGCGCCGCATCGACGCAGACGCTCGTGCTCTGGAACGGGATCGTCCTGAACAATCCTTACTTTTCCGGCTACGACTGGGGACGATTCTCGACCGCCGGCGTCGAACAGATCGAAGTCGTACGCGGGCCCTACTCCGCGCTTTATGGCTCCGAGGCGATGGCAGGCGTCGTCAATGTACTGACGGCCCCGCGAAGCAGCGGCATTCACGGCGACTTCGAAAGCGGCGGCCACGGACTGCGCAACGCGGCCGTGAGCGGGGCCTACGCAGCCGATTCCATCCAGGCCGCCGGCAGCTACGAACATCGCGCCGACGACGGCTTCAATCCGAACGATGACTTCCACCAGAACAGCGCCAGCGGCAACGTGAGGTGGTCGCTGTCCGATGCCTTCTCGCTCGGCGCTGCCGCCCGCCACACTTCCTACAACCTCGGCATCCCCTTCAACACGAACGCCGCGGGTACGGCGCTCGTGCCGAGTCTCGACCGCCGCCAGAACGGTACGGAAACGCAGATCGCGGTCCCGGTCACACTCACGCTCGGCCGCTTCATCAGCGATCTGACGCTTTCCGACAATCACCGCCGCGACGACTTCTCCGATCCCGAGGATCCCTTCACGACGTCGACGTCGACGGATGCGAAGACGCGCCGCGCGCGCCTGACGACGCGCTTCGCCACGCCGGCCGGAACGATCGTCGCAGGCGGCGAGTACCAGCGCGACGTCGTCAACGACGTCACGAACTTCGGCCCGAACTTTCTCGACAAGCGCCGAACGGACAATTCGCTTTTCGTCGAAGACCGCTACTCGCACCCGTTCAGCCAGACCGCGCACTTCGAGCTCAGCGCCGGCGTCCGCCGCGACCGTTTCGACACGTTCGGCTCGCAGACCTCGCCGCGCATCGCCGCGGCCATCGTGAACGGAGCGACCAAATGGCGCGCCGCCTACGGCACCGGCTTCCGCGCTCCATCCCTCGGCGAGCTTTACTACCCCTTCTTCGGCAACGCCGCACTCAAAGCGGAGAGCAACCGCAGCTACGAGATCGGTTACGACGCGGCGATGGGACGCGACGGACTCTTCTCGCTCACCTACTTCAACAGCCACTACCGCAATCTCATCACCTTCGATCCCGTCACGTTCATCTCGCAGAACATCGGGCGCGTGCGCGCGGACGGCATCGAGGTCGGAGCCACCGACCATCTCAGCGCGAACGTCTACACCGCATTCAGCTACACCTACCTGCACCGCGACGAGGACGAAAAGACCGGCCTGCGCCTCCTGCGCCGCCCGAAGCACTCCGGCTCGATCGCTATGGGTTACCGGAGCGGCGCCATCGACACGAACATTGCCATCCTCCGCACCGGCGCGCGCGATGACTCCATGGCCATCTTCCCCTTCTCGCGCGTCACGAACAGCGGATACACGACGGTCGACGTGAACGTGCAGTACCGCCTCGCGCACGTCTCCCCATTCGTGAAGGTCGAGAACCTGCAAAACTCGTCATATCAGGAGGTCGTGGGCTACGCGTCGCCGGGACGAAGGGTGATCGTCGGGGTGAAGTTCTAGGTCTCCATCTGCGTAAACTCTGCGACATCTGCGGATAGAGTCTTTATCCGCAGATGTCCGCAGATTTTCGGCAAGTTTTGCCTCGATCCATTCCAGAATAACGAGATGCAAAGTTCGATCAAGAGAGTTTTCGCCTACGCGATCACAGTCGTCAGCATTGTCGCTCTCCGAGCCACCGTGCTCTCCGCGTGTTCGCGCCTCGGTCCTGTGGTCCCCGAGGACATGGTGGCATCGGCAGACCTGATCGTCCGGGCGACCGCCGTCGACTACCTTCAGATGCCCGCGACGCTCAGTCTCACGACAGGGACGCCGGATTCGGTCATCCGTTTTCGGATTGAGGAGGTTGTGAAGGGGCGACATGCGTCTGCGGATCTCGATCTCCGCGGTTACCTCGGATCGGACGATTTCAACGAACTACCGGTGCCGTATCACTTGGTACGCCCCGGCGGCAGGCGAGGAAGCTGCTTCGCGAACACCTATCGTCAAGGGGGCCGTTATCTGTTGCTCCTCAAGCTGGCAGCGGGTACTTACACCGTTGACTGGTATGCACTAGGGCCGACGAACGAGCAACTTCACTCCGTTGACGATCCGTGGCTGAAATGGGTGCGAAACCAGGCAGGACCGCGAATCAGTACGGTGCCTTGACGCTCGTGGTGGGGTTCTTGGGTGGGAGAGTTCGAATGATCATTCCGGCTCCGCCCCCCCGATCAGCGACTCCCGGGAACCAAATCCATCTCCGAGCGGTTCAGTTATTTGATATGCTTCCAGGGAGACCCACGTGGACTACATCTTGTCTGCAGCGCTTGCGTTCTCGCTGTTGTCGAGTGATCTCCCGGCGCAGTCCAATTCACCCCGTACGCTAGCCATCGATGCCTCAACGGCGCCGGCGGCCACGCGACTCCTGGTACCGGTATTAGTCTCGAACTTACCCGGTGCAATGGGCTCGGTCTGGCAGACCGATATGTGGATTACGAATGTTTCCAGCCAGCCGATCGTCTATGGCATCAACCCCTGCAATCAGGCTTGTTGCTGCGCAGAGATCAATACGATTGGTCCACAGAGCACGAAGCGATATGCAGAAAACCGTCCCCAGGGCCGATACTTTGGCGCAGCGGACTCGATCCAGCTCGAAGTGAGGCTGCGCGACCTCGCTCGCAACGCGTCCTCTGCCGGCGTAAACCTCCCCGTCGTTCGCGAAGATGAGTTTCGTGCGGACGAGCTGAGCCTGATCGCCGTGCCGCGGGATCCGAGGTTCCGCGTGTTAGTCCGGTTCTACATGCTCGACAAAGCCCTGCCGCTCAGCGTCGAACAAATTGACGCATCCGGAAAGGTTCTTCAAAGCGATCAGGTCCAGCTCAACCCTCCGGCCGGTGAGCTTGCTTATCTGGCCCCTTCCTATGGGCAGCTCTCGCTGGATCCGGGCACGCAGGAAGCAGCAGAACCCGTGCGCATCCGCGTCAAGGCGATCTATCCCAGTACTTACTTCTGGGTATTTGCGTCGGTGACGAATAACGACACGTCTGAAGTCACGCTGATCCTGCCACAACGCTAGCCACGTCGCCCTCTTTCAGGAGGACCTTTGTCAGGCCTTCTACGACGGGCGCCAATTCAGTATTCAGGACAACAATGGACTGCATCTGATTCTCCGGGCAGCCGTAATGATGCGGTTTCTTTCTGTCGCGAAACGGGGCCTACCTCTTAGATTCCAGAGGCCGCGTTCGTGTCATACTGCTTCCTTCCTCCAATCAGGATTGTCGTATGACGATTCCATGCCTGACGTGTCGCGCGGAGCTGGACGATTCGTTCAAGAGCTGCCCGATGTGTGGAAACGAGGTCAGCGACTTCGGTCGCGAGTACTCGCTCAAGCCGGTCAACGGCACTTACGAGATCCTCGGCCGCATCCGGGGCGGAGGAATGGGCGAGGTCTTTCGAGCCCGGCACCTGATCTTTGGAACCGACTTCATCATCAAAGTGATGAAGCCGGCCCTGCGCGACAACGAGGGCCTGCAAAAACGTTTCATCCGCGAAGCACTTCTATCGCGGAAAGTGCGGCACGAGAACGTCGCCACAATCGCCGACGCCGGCCGTTTACCCGACGGCACGCTGTTCATCATCGCCGAGTTCATCAAAGGGACGACCTTCGCGCATGTGATCCACGCTGCGGGCCGCCTGCAGCAGACGAAATCTCTCCGAATCTCGCGGCAAATACTCAGCGGACTGGAGGCCATCCACGCCGCGCACCTGATCCATCGCGACATCAGCCCCGACAACATCATGATCTCGCCCGGCGAGGGCGGTGCCGAGCGAGCCACGATCATCGACTTCGGCATTGCCAAACAGGCCGACGGCGAATACACGATGACCGAGAGCAATCTCTTCCTGGGTAAACTGCGCTACGCCTCGCCCGAGCAATTGAAAGCGGATCCGAACACGCCGGTCGATGGCCGGGCCGATCTCTACTCGTTCGGAATCATGCTGTACGAGATGCTGACCGGAAACGTACCGTTCTCGGCATCGAGCGCGGGAGATCTCATCGCCCAGCAGTTCTTCGCCACGCCTCCCCCGCTTCCTGCCGGCGTTGCCACTCCGGCGCTGCAGGCGGTCGTTACGCGCGCGCTGGAGAAGTCGAGAAATGATCGCTTCCAAAGCGCAGCCGAATTCAGCAAAGCGCTCGACCAGGCGATCACGCCGGCCGGCGCTCAGATCCACAAGCGGATCGTGTCGCCGCCGCCTGAGCCGGACACCACGCGTGTTGTCGCCAAGCCCACGAATTGGAAGCGCGCCCCGCTCTTTGTAGCGGTTGCTGCCCTTGCCGTCGTCGTTGTCGCCATCATCCTCCTTGGCATCATCACGAGCTCCACCCCACCAATCCAACAGCAGAGCGTGCTGCCGGCCAGCTCAACGAATTCCGTTGTCACAACGGCCACCGATACAGCCGTGACACAAACGGTTGCCGTACAAACAGCGGCCGTGCAAACGGCTGCGCCGCCGCCGGCGCCGAAGGAAATCACGGCGGGGGCGCTTCAAGGGAAAGTGTCCCTCAGGACCTTGGAGCCGCCACTTGCCGCCCTGCCCGGCGTCAGTGTCAAGGCCACGGTGGCCGGTAAGTCTGCACACTACGACGCCGTCACCGATGACGTGGGACGCTACCGGATCGAGCATATGGCGCCCGGCAAATATGACGTGGAGTTTTCGTTGCAGGGATTTTCGCCGGCCAAATACGAAAACGTCAATGTCCGTTCCGACGTTCTGCTGAATCTCGACGCCACAATGGGAATGAGCGACATAATAGTCACCGTCACGCGCCCCAACACGAAACGAGTGGCCGGACGTGTTCCGACATCGATTGTGGAACCGCATGAGTAGCGGATAGGCTGGGCCGCGAGGATTCTGCCAGGGAAAGTCCGTTTGAGGCCGCGCGAGCCGGTCAGCGCTCGACGTATTTTGCCAGCTTCTCCCTCACCTCATCCGGCACCGGTGTCGGCTTGAACTCGCCGCGCTTCACGGCCACGAGGATGTACTTGCCGGTGGCGACGATGATGTCGGGGGCTTCGCTGCGATGCACTTCGAAGTTGAGGTGGATCGAGCTGCTGCCGATCTTTCCGAAGTAGGCGTCGACGATGAGCAGCTCGTCGAGCGTCACCGGGTGGAAGAAGTCGCACTCGACGTGGACGCGGGGCAGCCAGAGGCCGAGCTCGTCGAAGAGCGTTCGGTACGAGAGGCCGCACGAGCGGAACAGCTCAACCTCGGCCAGGCCGAAGAAACGAAGGTACGCCTGGTAGTTGATGATGCCGGCGGCGTCGATGTCTTCCCAGCGGACGTACTCGGACACGGAAAAGCGCATATCGATAGAATTCTAGTCATGAGACAACTTGTCGCTGCGTTCTTTCTTTTGTTTGCATCGGCGCTCTTCGCGGCCGATGCTCCGCAAGCTGTCGTCGCCATTCGCGCTGCGCGGCTCATCGACGGACGTGGCGGGAAGGTCTTGTCGCCAGGGGTGATCGTCGTGCGCGGCAACAAGATCGAGTCGATCGGGGGCGCCGTTCCCGCTGGCGCGCAGGTCATCGACCTCGGCGACATGACGCTGTTGCCCGGGCTGATCGATGCGCATGTCCACACGCTGTTGCAGGGCGACATCACCTCGGACGACTACGACGTTCAGCTCTTCAAGGAGTCGCTGGCGTATCGCGCCTTGCGTGCAACGAAGGCGTTGAAGATCGCGCTCAGTCACGGATTCACGACCGTGCGCGATGTGGAGACCGAGGGGGCGATGTACACCGATGTCGACCTGAAGCGCGCCATCAACAACGGCGTGATCGACGGACCGCGCATGGTTGTCTCGACGCGAGCGATGTCGGTGACCGGCGGCTACGGTCCGAGCGGCTACTCGCCCGAGGTCACGTATCCGATGGGCGTGCAGATCGTTGACGGAGCCGATGCCGCACGCAAAGCGGTTCGCGAGCAGATCGCTCACGGCGCCGACTGGATCAAGGTTTACGCGGACCGCTCCTACTTCGTGGCGAAGGACGGCACGCTCTCGTCGACGCCGACGTTTACCGCCGAGGAGATGAAAGCGATCGTGGATGAAGCGCATCGGCTGCGGCACAAAGTGGCGGCGCATGCGATGGCGCGGCCCGGAATCGAGAATGCGATCAACGCCGGCGTCGACTCGATCGAGCACGGCATCGCCATTCCCGACGATCTTCTCGACGTCATGGTGGCGCACGGGACGTATCTCTGCCCGACATTGACGGTGACCGAGTTCGTAGCTCCGGGGCGTGTTGCCGCGGGCGGGGCGATCTGGGGAAAGATCCCGGCGTTTCATCACGACAGCTTCGCGCGAGCTCTGAAACGCGGCGTGAAGATCGCGTTCGGCACCGACGCCGGCGGCTTTGCCTGGGATGCGATCAACGAAGCGAGGGAGTTCGGATACGAAGTGCAGTTCGGGATGACGCCGATGCAGGCCATCCAGACCGCGACGCGCAACGCGGCCGAGATGCTCGACATGTCCGATCGCATCGGCACGATCGAGACCGGCAAGCTTGCTGACATCGTGGCGGTTCCCGGTGATCCGCTCCCTGACATCACGGCGATGGAGAGGGTCGCCTTCGTGATGAAGGATGGGACGGTCTATAAGAGGCCTTAGTTCGATCTGCGTCCATCTGCGTAGATCTGCGGATAAAAAAGCTGTCCGCAGATGTCGCAGATAAACGCAGATACGAGTCGCTCGCGTTACTCTTACCACCGTGTCGAACCTTCTCGTCATCGACGTCGGCAACACCAACATCGTTCTCGGTGTTTTTCGCGGCAACGGACTTGTCAGCTCCTGGCGGCTGGCCACGGCTCGTGAACGGACCTCGGACGAGTACGGAATCCTGGCGCGGCAGCTCATCGGCGAGACGTTCTCCGACGCCTTCGAGGGAGCGATCGTCTCGTCGGTCGTGCCGCCGCTCAATCACTCCGTTGCCTCGATGGTGCGCAAGTTCTTCGGGATCGATGCCTTCTTCGTCGAACCGGGAGTCAAGACCGGCATCGCCATCCAAACGGACAATCCGCAGGAAGTGGGCGCGGACCGCATCGTCAATTGCGTGGCCGCGCATGCGGAGTACGGAGGTCCGGCGATCATCGTCGACTTCGGCACTGCGACGACGTTTGACGTCGTTACCCATGATGCGCGCTACATCGGCGGCGTCATCGCCCCTGGCCTGACGATCTCCGCGGAGGCGCTGTTCGCGCGCGCGGCGCGCCTGCCGCGCGTCGACATCCGGCGGCCTGAGTCGGTCATCGGCACGAATACGATCGTCAACATGCAGTCGGGCATCTATTTCGGCTACCTCGGGCTCGTCGACGGCATTCTCGGGCGCATGAAACGCGAAGTGCCGGATGTCAAAGCCGTCGTCGCCACCGGCGGGCTGGCATCGCTGCTCGCTCCTGACTCCGAGCACATCGAATACGTGGACGACGATCTCACGCTCAAGGGACTAAAGATCATCTACGAGCGCAATCGAGCCCCGCGCCGGGGACGGAAGTGAGGCTTGTGTCCGGCAGGCTTGGAATTGCAATCGCACTCCTGCTTGCGACGAACGCCTTCGCCGGTTCGCAGGTCACAGCCACTCACGCCGCGATCGCCACTTCCTCGCCTGCGGCGACGCAAATCGGCTTGCGCGTTTTGAAGAGCGGCGGCAACGCGATCGACGCAGCGGTTGCCGTCTCCTTCGCACTTTCCGTTCTGGAGCCGCAGGCCACCGGCCTCGGCGGCGGCGGATTCCTGACGTACTACGACGCCGAGAGCGGCGGCGTCTGGACGCTCGATTTTCGCGAGACCGCGCCAGCCGCGGCAAAGGTGCTCGCGAGCAAGGGCGCGCCATCGGCGTGTGTGCCGGGGTTCCTTGCCGGGCTCGACATGATGCATCGTCGATTCGGTTCGCGGCCGTGGCGCGACCTGGTCGCCCCCGCGCAACTCCTGGCGAAGGACGACCTGGCGAAGACGCTCCAACGAGTCGGAGAGCAGGGAGCGCGCGACTTCTACGACGGCGACCTGGCGCACAAACTGATCGAAGCCGTTCAGGCCGCGGCCGGTTCGTTTGCGTACCGCGATCTGCGCGAATACAAGCCGGTCTGGCGCGCGCCGGTGCGGATCGATTTTCGGGGCTACGAGATCTATGCGCCTGCGCCGCCGGCGGCCGGAGGTCTCGCGCTCGGTACGGTGTTGAAGATCGTCAGCGGACTCGATCTCGGCACGAGCGGCTTGCAGTCAGCGAAGACGTTGCACCTTCTGCTCGAAGCCGAGCGGCGCGCCGCGATCGACCGCGACAAGTATCTCGGCGATCCTGCCGGGGGACGCGTGCCCATGCGCGATCTTCTCTCTGACGAGCGCGCCGCATTCTGGCGGACTTCGATCGACCCGAAGAAAGTGACGCCGACGATCGCGATCACCGAGCCGGGCACGGTCACGACGACGTCAGGCCACACGACGCATGTCTCCATCGTCGATGCGCAGGGCAACGTCGTGTCCTTGACCACGTCCCTCGGCGACGACGGAGGAAGCGGCTTCGTCGTGCCGGGCCTCGGCGTGTTGCTGAACAATGCGATGAGCAATTTCTCCTCCGCACCGAACACGCCGAACTCATTGCAGTGGGGCGACCGGCCTGCGTCGCCCCTTTCACCGGTGATCGTGCTGCGCGGCGGAAAACCGGTCCTCGCGATCGGTACGCCGGGAGGCCCAACGATCACGACGACGATCGCGCAGATCCTTCTCGACATGTTCGTATTCAAACGCCCGCTCGGCGAAGCCATCGCCGCGCCGCGGTGGTCGCAGCAGGCAGCGCCGGAGGAGATCTCGTACGAGCAGGGACGCGCGCCGCAGGCAACGCTCGATGCCCTCCTGGCGCTCGGCCACGGCATCACTGCCCGCGAAGCGATCGGCGACGTTCAGGCGGTGTTGATCGACGGAAGAAAACTGCGAGCGATCTCGGACTCGCGGCACAGGGGAGCGGCGGCCGGGTATTAACGGCTGGGTTCCGAAGCTCGTATCAACGCGTCATCCGCCGTACACCACCGCTCGTGGCGATCAACGCTTCCGTTGCCTCAGTGGGAAAGAACCCGGTCTCGACCACTCCCGCCAGCTCGCGGATCCTCGTCACGATGTCGGCGATGTCGTGCTCTGCAGGCACGAGAACGTCGAGGATGCGATGCCCTTCGTCGGTGATGCGCGGCTGGCCATCGCGAAGGCGAAGCACCGGGGCGAGGCCCATCGCGGAGAATCGCTTCTCCAGAACTTCGAGGGCGAACGGCGTCACTTCGACAGGCAGCACGCCGACGCCGAGGCGTTCGACGATCTTCGACTCATCGGCGATGACGATGAATCGCTTCGCCTGCTGCTCGACGATCTTCTCGCGCAGAAGCGCACCGCCGCGGCCCTTGATCAGCCGAAGCTGCGCGTCGATCTCGTCGGCGCCGTCGACCGCGATATCGAGAGGCGCGATCTCAGCGAGCGGGAAGAGCGGTATTCCGAGTGAACGCGCTTGCTCCTCGGTCTGATTCGATGTGCAGGTGCAGCGGATGTCGCTCAACTCACCACGGGCGAGCGCGTCGCCGAGGAGGGCGACGAACTCTTTGGCGGTGCTTCCTGTCCCGAGGCCGAGGGACATGCCACTTTGAACGGAACGGAGAGCCTCGCGGGCTGCTTCGACCTTTTGCTCTTCTGCCGTCACGCCTTCAAGTGTATTCGCAGACGGATGCTCTCCGCATTCAAACAAAAAACTGCCGCCACTTTCGCAAGTGGCGGCAGCTTCGAATCAAAGACGATCGAACGACTATTGGACCGTGACCGTGATCGTCGGGCTTGGATCTGTAACACCGCAGGAATTGCTGACCTTGTAGTAGTAGCTCGTGGTCACGGCCGGCGAGACAAACAGCTTCTTGTTTGTCGAGGAGCCGACGAACGTGCCATCGCTCTTGTAGAAGAGGTACGTCAGAGTGGGCGTTCCGGTCGCGCCGCCCACTTCCAGCTTCGAGCTCTGGCCTGAGGAGATCGTGGAAGGCGTGGCGGTGAACGTCGTGCCGAGTCCTGGCGTACAAATCGTTACCCCTACGTTAGTGCTCTGAACGCTTCCGCAGGAGTTGCTCACAATCGCGTAATAGATTGTCTTGCCGGACGTTCCCGGAGGCGTGACGACGACGCTGGTTCCGGTGCCGACGAGCGTGGTCCCGGTGTACCACTGCACGGTCGTTGCTCCGGAGACGCCGATGGAGAGCGTGGAACTGCCACCGGCGTCGATCGTCGATGGAGTGGCCGTCGGTTGCGACGTAATGTTCGGCAGGAAGCAGACCGTGACGGTGACGTTCGCGCTGGTCAAGGTCGATGTGCATGGGTTGCTGACCAGGGCGTAGTAGGTTGTCGTGGCCGTTGGGGTGACCTGGATGCTGGCACCGTTGCCGATGAACACGTTCGAGGAGTTGAACCACTGAATGACGTTCGACGTGCCGGTCACGCCGATCGATAGCGTGGCACTGCTGCCGAAGACGACCGTCGCCGGATTGGCCGTGGGCTGCGAGGTAATCGAGGCCGTCTGGCAGGGGAAGGTGGTGAAGTTGCTGTCCGCGGAGCCGCAACTGCTGGCAACGCGAACGAAGAATGTGCCTGCCACCCGTGGGTTCAGGTCGAGAGTGGCCGAGGTGGCGCCAGCAACCGGTGTGGCCGCCGCGTCGTTTGAGTGGTCGACAAAGTTCGAATTGACCAGGTACCACTGATACGTCAGCGGAGCGGTCCCCGAAGCGGATGCCGTGAAGGGACCGGTGATGGTGGCCGGCAATGGAGCGATGCTGACGTCGGGGATGTGCAGAAGCGCGTTCGGCGTTCCGGTGACGCCGGGCGGGTCGAGCTCGATGGGGTCGAGATCTGCGGTGGTGTTGCTCATCAGAGCCGAGTAGACCTGATCGACGCTGTATCCCGGATTGTTCTGAAGAATGCGAGCGACTACGCCGGCGACGAACGGCGCAGACCAGGAAGTTCCGGAGGCCAGACCGTTGCTGGCTCTGGAATCGCGATAGGAGGGATTGCCACCGGCATCGGCGGCAATAGTCGCCACGGGGATGTTCTTGGCTGGAGCAAAGAGGGTTACGCACTGTCCGCCATTCGAGCCGAGGGTCCAGCCGACATACGCGCTCGAATTGGTGGCAGGGTTCGGAGCGGTGGGTGGAGGTTGCGCGTAGATGTTCGCGGAGCATCCGTCGGAGTCTCCGGCGTTGCAGCGCCAGCGGGCAATGCGCGTTGCCTTGCTCGAGTCGTAGGCGGGCTCCGGCAGGTTCACGTTGGAGCCGCCGGTGGCAGGATTGGAATCGGGATTGTTCCGGAGCATCGTCCCGCCCGCGGTGATGACTTTGTAGGGGTGGTTCGGATCGTTCGGATTGTTCGGGTTGTTGCGCGACATCCGGCCGGGACTGCTGTCGCAGGCGTTGGCGTCCTGGTTATTCGCCGAGGCGATGACGGTGATGCCCTGGCCGTTGTTGTACTTCAACAGATTGGCGATAGCGTCCTCGAAACTCAGCGAGGAGCCAAGTGGCGTGTTCGTAACGCCATCGGTACCAACCACCCTGTAGGTGCTGAGCGTTACCACGGCCGGTGACTTGGGATAGGGATTCCCGCCTTGTTCTACGGGACGAAGGATCCAGTCCAGTCCATCAATGATCATCTGCACGGTCCCGAAATGAGTGAGACCCTCGTTGCCGAGGAACTGCAGGTTCAAGTTTCCGTCAGGAGAGCAGCAGGGAGTCGGCACGCCCGGACCGGTGGTGCCAGCGTTCAATGTTTGGTAAAAACCCTGGTTCGAGCGCACGATCACCCCGGGTGGGTAGGTGGTGTTGCGCTGTATGAGCTTTGAGGAGAATTCACCGCAGCGCGCCACCTTGACCGGCACGATCGTGGCGTTCTTCGCCACGCCGATATTCCGTCCGGCTACGAGGGACCCCACTCCTGTTCCATGGCTGTTGCCAAAGACTTCCATGCCCATGTCCTGATCCGCGGCTGTCGGCGATCCGTGACATGGGTCGTATGCCGGATAGTAATCCTGAGAGGCGAGGCAATGGCCATTGCTGTCTTTCTTGAGACAATCGCCGCTGGCGTTATAACCATCGGCGACGCGGTTGGGGTCGTTGTTGAATTCCCTATGGGCGCGCATCACACCGAAATCGACGACGTACACATAGACGCCACTGCCGTCCGTGCAGTAGGCGTAGTCATGAGTGCCTACCGCGTCGTTCTGATCCAGAACGTCGAGATGCCAGAGGCGGTTGTCAGCCGTCGTGCAATTCGAGGGGTAATCACACGCCGGATCAACGTTCGTCGGAACTCTGCTGGACGTGAACACTGCGGCGTTTTCTTCGACGTATTTGACGTTGGGATTGTGGCTGAGGGCTTGGGCTTGCGCTTCGGTCATGACGGCGAAATAGCCCTTCAAAGCGTCCTGCCAGATGCGTTGAATGGAGCCGCCGTGCTGGGCGGCCATTTGATGGGCGACGGAGGAAATGTTTTCGCGTGAAACGGAATCGTTCAATACGACGATGTACTCGCCCTTGACAGCATTAGGGCTCCGCCGGATCCGTCCTTCGCCGGCGGTTAATAACAACGGGATGAACAAAAGGGCTAGTGTCGCGACACACGTTCTCACAGTTCTCATAGCGAAGTCTCCATGGTCAACACGCCTATGCAGCTTGATTGGACCTGTGTATCTATATAGGTCGCGATAATCGTGACGGGGACACGGAACGGTGTCATTGCCGCTAACAGAGATAAAGCTGACACATGCTCGACACTTCGCGCACACGCAGCTCGCGGTGTGAAGGTTCACATGCTGTTTTCAGGAACGAGCCTCGGTCAGGCGTTCGCGGCATTCAAGAAACTGCTGCCACTCCGTAAGCTGTCCGCGGTCTTCGCAGTAAGACTCACCGCACTGTAACAACGTGAGCCGCTCCGGTCGCGCCACCCACATCCAGTCTCGAGCTCGTGCCCGAGAAGATCGTCAAAGGCGTTGCGGTAAAGTCGGAGGGCCGTGGAGGCTGGGTCGGTTACTCCGCCTCCGTCTTCCTCACGGTCACATCGAACTGCCACTGGTGGTCCTTGTAGTAGAACGACACCAGCGAGAGGAAGGGCTTGTCGAGCGGCTTGTTCTGCTTCGTTTCGAACAGAGGATAGAGCGGCGACGGCTTCGTGTAGTGCCACACCAGCTCACCGTGTCCGGTCGTCGGCTCGGTCGGATGGCGCTGAAAGTTTCGCAGGCCGTCGTAGACCTTGTAGCAGATCAGGCCGCGGAAGACCGGACCGCGGGCGCTCGGTGCGGTGCCGAGGATGGGGAAGCCCTTCTGCGTGGTCTTCGCGACGTACGCGGCGCCGTCGGGAGTTGGTCCGCCAGCGACGGTGATGAGTCCCGCTTTCTGCAGGCTGTCGAACGTGCGCAACGACCGCTCGTCGAACTCATCCTTCGGAAACCGAGCGTTCCACCACACCTTCTGCGGCACCTCGGCGTAGATGGGCTCGGCCGCAAAACGGGAGCTCGCCAGGATCTGCTCGGCTTTTGCAGCAGTGAGTGGCTCGGCCTTCTGGCAGGCCGCAACCAGCAATACCATCAGGAACGCAACTTGACTGATCCGACTGCGCATGTTGTTATCCCCCCGCTTTCCGCGCGTCACGAACGATACCGCGAGACCTTAATTGACTGACCGAATCCTCGACGCGCTCGCGCGACTCTGCCTGCGGCGCAGCAAAGAAATCCTCATCGCCGGGCTCGTGCTCGCCGTTCTGGCTGTGGCCGGTGCGGCACGCCTGTCGTTCGACCCTGACCTGCTGAACCTCATCCCGCAGCAGAACCGGCAGGTCAACGAGTTCCGCAAAGTGCTGAAGGACCTCGGCACGATCGACTACCACATCGTGGTCATCGACATGCCGAAAGGGCGTGACGTTCATGACTACGACTCGCTCATCGATGCCATTGCCGAGGGGTACCGGAAGAACCCGAAGATCGAGGATGTGACGTACAAGATCCCCAATCCGCTCGACTTCATCGAGATCATTCTGCCCAAGGCGCTGCTTTTTCTGTCGCCGGCTGAGCTCGACGAAGTGGCCGCGAAGTTGACGGACGAAGGCATCCGCGCCTCGGTGGCGCGCAACCACGCCATGCTTCAGACGCCGCAAGCCCTCGCGATGAAGCCGCTCGTTCAATACGATCCCTTCAACCTCGTCCCGATCTTCCTTCGCAAGTTTCAGTCCGCCGGCAGCGGATTCAAGATCGACACGTCGAGCGGCTACTACATGTCGTCGGATCACAGCATGCTGTTGATCCTCACGAAGCCGCGCAGGCCGGCGCAGGACGTCCCCTTCGGCAAGGAGTTGCTGAGCGAAGGGACGCTGCTCGAGGCGCAGGCGCTGAAGGAGTTCCAGAAGACTGCCGCTCCGGGAACGCCACTGCCGAAGGTCTCGCACACCGGCGGTTACGAGATCGCGGTCGGCGACGCGGACCTGATCCGCCAGGACGTCATCATCAACATCATCGGATCGGTGGTTGGCGTGCTGGCGCTGTTTCTCTACGCCTTCCGCCGCCTGGCCTCTGTCATCTACGCGGGCATTCCGCTCGCGCTCGGCCTCTTGCTGACCTTCGGGATGGCTGGCGTCACCTACGGCAAGCTCTCGCAGGCAAGCGCAGGATTCGCCGCGCTGCTCGCGGGACTGGGGATCGATTTCATTACCGTGCTGTACGGACGCTACGTCGACGAGCGCAATCGCGGAGCGTCGATGCAGGATGCCATTCGCGTGATCATGCGCTCGACGATGCCGGGCGTCTTCGTTGCGGCCATCACCACGGCCGGGACGTTCTTCGCGTTTCTGGCGACCGACTTTCGCGGCATGACGCAGCTCGGTTTGCTGACCGGGGTCGGCATCGTGTTCTTTCTGTTGTGCGTGATGTTCCTGCTGCCCGCTCTCATCGTGTTCTCGGAGCGAAAGCAGGCGCGGCGCGCGCCGAAGCTCTATCTGCACTCGTTCGGCGCAGGCAAACTCATCGACATCTCCGTGGCCCGGCCGGGAATCACGATCGGAATCTGGGTGGTCTTCGTCGTCGCCTGCGGGCTGCTGGCCACGCGCGTGAAGTTCAGCGACAACATCCAGGACCTCCGCGCGAAGGGCAATCCCGGCGTCGTCAACCAGACGCGCATCACCGAGAAGTTCGGCCAGTCGTTCGATTTCATGATGTACGTCTGCGAGGGCAAGACGGTCGAGGAGGCGCTGGAGAAGACGCGCGCCGCGGCCGAAGACCTCGACGGTCTCGTGCGCGATCACACCATCGCCTCGTATCAGTCGATCTCCAGCTTCGTGCCGCCGGCAGTCGATCAGCAGAAGATCATCGACCGGCTGCGCGCCGGCAGCGGCAATGAGTTCAATTTCGCGCGTGTCGACCGCACGTTCCGCGCCGCGCTCGCCGAGAACGGTTTTCGCCCCGAGGTTTACGACGATTACATGAAGCTCTTCGCGCAGACGCTGCAGCCGGCGCAGCCGATCACGATTCAGACCATCGGCAACAAAGACATCGAGAAGCTGACCACCCGTTTCATCAAGCCGGTCAACGGCGGCTGGATGTCCGTGATCAATGTTTACCCAACGGGCGGGAAGTGGGGCCGCGATGTCTCCCCGAAGCTGCTCGCGGTCCCAGACCGCCATCCCGGCGACATCCTCACCGGCGTGAATCTCGTCAGCGCAACGTTGCGGCGCATCGTGAAAGCGGATGCCACACGCTCGACGATCATCGGCTTCATCGCCGTTTTCGTGCTGATGTTCCTCAGTTTCCGAACCGTGAAGCTGACTGCGCTCTCGTTCGTGCCGTTCGTGGCCGGCGCCGTGGGGATGCTCGGGCTGATGGCGCTGCTCGACCTTCAGTTCAACTTCATGAACATCTTCGTGGGACTAATGATCATCGGCGTGGCCACCGATTACGCGATTTACATGCTGCAGCGCTATCGCGAAGATGTCGCTGCGTTCCGCGGCAGTGCCCATGAGACCGGCAAAGCGATCGTCATGGCCGCGCTGACCGCAATCGTCGGCTACGGCTCATTCGCGTTCTCGCACTATCCGGGGCTGCGATCGATTGGGTATGCTTCCACCTTCGGAATTGGACTGAGCGGCCTCGCGGCGATCACGCTGCTGCCGGCGATCCTCGTAATGAATCGAAGAGACAGAGATCAGGGACAAGAGATCAGAGATCAGGGCAGCGTTTCCAACTGATCTCTGATCTCTTGTAGTCTGTTGTCTGAAGAGACAGAAATCAGCGACGAGAGATCAGGTGACGTTCCTCCAATCTCATGTCTCTGATCTCTGCTTTGGAGAAATCATGCAAACGAAAGCCGCTACCATCCCTTCGGCACTTCTCACGCGCCTCGTGCGCGGGCGTGCCGCACTCGACGTGCTGCTCGTCATCGGCGCGACCGTCGTCATCGCCCTGGCCGCACAGGTCGCCTTTCCGATCCCGTTCTCACAGGTGCCTCTGACTCTGCAGCCGCTGGCCGTGCTCCTCGTCGGTGTAACGCTGGGCTCCGTTCGCGGCGCCGCGGCAGCAGCGCTCTATCTCCTCGAGGGCTTCAGTGGACTTCCCGTTTTCGCTCTTGGCCACGCCGGGCCGATGTGGCTCGCAGGTCCGACTGCCGGCTACCTTCTTTCCTATCCGTGCGCCGCGTGGGTGGCTGGCTGGGTGTCCGAAAGAGGCTGGGGCTCGACCACGCTCCGCGCCGTTGCCGGCATGCTTCTCGCCCTCGGCGTGATCTACCTCGGTGGCTTCTCCTGGCTTACCGTCCTGTCCGGCTCGCATGCCGCGTGGATCGGCGGCGTGCGACCCTTCATCCTGGCGGACGTCGTGAAGGTCGCCATCGCAGCGTCGCTGCTTCCGCAGATGCAGCGGCTGATCGCAAAGATCTGACGTTCGTCTCCGGCGATTCGTGGCACCCTCCTCGCAGTACAAATAACCGTCCCGAGGAGGATGTGAATGATCGACAACATGAATCCTACCAGTCAGTTCCACCCCTATCAGCGTGAGACGAGCGTACCGGTCGCGGAGCGTCCTCTAACCGGGCTGGACAGCGTTCTGGACAATGTTCTAGACAGGGTTGGGATCGATCCGACGAGCCTTCGCTCAGTCCGCGATCAGATGAAGAACCTCAAGTTGAATCAATCGTTCGGTAAAGTCCGGGCGTACGCGAAAGCGAATCCGGGGAAGATGCTGGGAGGCCTCGCTGCGCTTGCCATCGGCATCGGAATGCTGCGCGCGCGGAGGGCGTGACGGACGGTTGACTGACGCAGACCAAGGCCTTATATTTGTACGCATCTACTCCCCCGGCGCCTTCGGGCTAACCGGGGTGCGAGGCCGCCAGAAATGGCGGCTTCTGCTTTTTTTGAGAGCTCTGCTTGCGAGCAATTGTCTATGTTGATGGATTCAATCTACTGCGAGTGATACGTGTAATCCACAATCACGCGCGATCCGCTGATCCTGCCCTGTACGCTGACTTTCGACGTCAGCGGTGCCACGCCGCTCGTCGTCGCCTCTGCATCGATGGTGAACGCTGTTCCGTTCGCTGTTCCCGTGACATTGCAACTTGCCTTCATCGAGCCCTGCTCATCGTTCGCGTTGATGTCGTTCCCGGCATTGCGCGTGACCATCGACGCCGCCGCAAGCTCGGCCGCGCTTTCGGCGAGCGTTGTGGCGATGACCTTGGAGCGGAACCGCTGGGCCTCGCGCAAGGCGCGTGAGGAGTCGATCAGCATCAGCTCCATCAGGGCGAAGTAGAGGATCGCCAGCGCGATCGCGGTGATCAGCACGTAGCCGCGCTCACGCGTGCGGGCGCGGAACGAAGATCTCGTCGATGGCAAGCTTCCCCTCCTTATCCATTGCCTGAATATGCACAGCGGGCTCGCCGTTGACCGATTCTCCGATCAGGCATGACGGACAAACGAAGACCGGCACGCTGCGCGCCACCCATTCGGACGACAGCTGGTTCACACGGTACGCCTTGCGGTGAGCCTCTCCTGGTTTGCTGAAGTCCCACACGACAGTCTCGGCCGAAGAGCGGTCGACGCTGATCGTGTAGAGGATCAGGGTCGTAGGCGAAGCCGTGTAGGTATCGAAGCTACCCGGCATCGAAGTGCTGTCGTAAACATCGCGGCGGATGCGCGCCAGCACGCTGCCGACCTCCGGGTTCGAGAAGAAATCGACCGGCCACTTCTTTTCGTTGCGGCGCATCTCCGAGGTGAGCGTGACGATGATAAAGAGGAAGACGCCGAAGAGCGCCGTAGCGACGACGACTTCCATCAGCGTGAACCCGCGCGTGCCGTTACGTCTCACCATAGGCCACTCCCGCCGGTATTCGCCCGTGCGATCGCGAGCCGTGCCTCCCGGTTCGTCGCCCACCGAATCGTCAGTGTGACGTTCCGGACATCCGCCTGCGGCGTATCGACCTTGACGGATGTGCTGTACGGAGCCAGCGGAGCAAGCACGGAGAGGTCGGGAGACTGGAACTTCTGATTCGAGGGATCATCGATCGTGTCGAAGTTCAACCGCCGCCAATACTCCGCCTCGTTCGAGAGAGCCTGATACGCGATGATCGTTTCGCTGGCCTCGCGCAGCCGTTTCGTCCGCTCCGCGAACATGGCGATGGTAGTCGTGATCACGATCGCCAGAATCGCCAACGCGACCAGAACCTCAGCAAGCGAGAAGCCACGCGAGCGGTGCACGGTCTTTGATTCTACGCGCTGGGAGGCTGGGGGGAGCAGAGATGAGAGACAAGAGATCCGGTTCGCGGCTGACGCCTCGATAACTCTGTTGTTCTCTCATCCCTGATATCTCTGACCTCTGATCTCTTGTCTCTTGTCTCTTGTCTCTTGTCTCCGATCCTCTTCCGCAGCTACGCGCTAATATCCAACCCATGAAGCTCCGTTTCGCTCCCAGCCCTACCGGCTTCCTGCACGTCGGCGGCGCCCGCACCGCGATTTTCAATCTTCTTCACGCCCGCCGTCACGGCGGGACGATGCTTCTGCGCATCGAAGACACGGACGTCGAGCGGTCGCGTCAGCGTCATGCGGAACAGATCATCAGCTCGCTGCAGTGGCTTGGTGTGGAGTGGGACGAGGGGCCGGTCTATCAGAGCGATCGGCTGGAGCGTTATCGCGAGCGTGTCGAGGAGCTGGTCGTCAGCGGGAAAGCGTATCGATGCTACTGCACGGTTGAGGAGCTCGAAGCTGAGCGGGCGGCCGCGGAAAAGGCCGGCAAGCAATGGCGCTACTCCGGCCGTTGCCGGGCCATCGAGGGCGATCCTGCCGAGCCGCACGTCATTCGTTTCGCCGTGTCATCCGGGACGATCGAGTTCCATGACCTCATCCGCGGCGACGTGCAGTTCGAGGGCGATCTGATCGACGACTTCGTCCTTCTCCGCTCCGACGGTAATCCCACCTATCACCTCTCCGTCGTCGTCGACGACATCGACATGGAGATTACACACGTCGCGCGCGGCGACGATCACCTCTCGAACACGCCGAAACATGTGCTGCTCTTCCGCGCGTTCGGCGCCGCCGTGCCGTCATTCGCACACCTTCCCTTGATCCTTGGCAGCGACAAGAAGCGGCTCTCCAAGCGCACCGGCGCAACCTCGGCCGAGGAGTACCGCGAAATTGGCATCGTCCCCGATGCGCTCTTCAACTTCCTGACACTGCTGGGCTGGTCGCCGGGCGAGAATCGGGAGATCTTCACGCGCGATGACGCGGCGCAGTGGTTCGATCTCTCCCACGTCAATAAGGCGCCGGCCGTCTTCGATCCGGAGAAGCTGCTCTGGATGAACGGCCAGTACCTGATGCGCATGTCCGCCGATCAGATCTACCCCCATCTCCTTCCGTTTCTCGGCGACGGAGCGAAGACGCTCGACGATCTGCGGACGATCATCGACCTCCACAAGATGCGTGCGCGGACGCTTCGCGAGATCGCCGAGCAGATGGCTATCTACTTCGTCGACGATGATGCGATCGAGTACGACCCCGACGTCGTGAAGAAGCACCTCAAGGGTGACGACCTCTGCGCGCGCCTAACCACGCTGCACGCCGCGCTCGCCTCAACCGAGCCGTTCGACGTCGTAACCTCGGAGGCCGCACTGCGCAGAGTCGCCGAAGAGCAGGGCGTGAGCGCCGCGAAACTCATCCATCCCCTGCGGCTCGCGCTCACGGGCAAAGGAGCGTCGCCGCCGATTTTCGATGTTGCCGTGGTTCTGGGGAAGGAACGGTCGCTACGAAGGTTGAAGCGGTTGATTGAGCGTCTGCCTAGTGTGGACTGAGAACCCTTTTCACCACTGAGACACAGAGGTCACAGAGTACGGTTTCAACTCTGTGTCCTCTGTGTCTTTGTGGTTGATTGGTTGTCGTCTGACACCTTCAGTGATCGCTACGCCCTCGACCGCTCGAACCGGTCCTTCATCGACACACCGACGAGCCAGGCTGCGCAGAGGCCGACCATGGCGATGGAGATCCATTTTCCGTAGATGCCGACCGGCGAATACGGCTCTGTTGCGTTGTGGATGGCTTCACTCCATCGCCCGAGGACTTCCGCTTCCGAGAACTCGTGGATCGAGTAAAAAAGGATCTGGATCGTGAAGAGCAGCAGGAAGAGGCCGGTCACCTGGAAGAAGCGTTTGATGTCGATGCGGTGGCCGTAGTGTGCCCACGCCCACGACATCGCGGCGGCGGCGGCGATGCCGAGGAGTGAGCCGAGGATGAAGCGGCTGTTGCGGACCTGGATCAGCATCAGCGCCGTCTCCATCCCCTCGCGTGTCACCATCAGCACGGTGAAAAAGAACACGCCGGCGATCGCGAGGAAGCGCGAAGTGGCAGAGGTGTAGGTGTCGAGCCGGCGCTCCATGTCACCCTTCATCCGCGGAGCGACACGCCAGACGTGCACGACGAATGAGGCCACGAGCACTGCTGCGACGACGCCGAGAATGCCTTCGATCAGCGACTGATGCTCGCTGATTTTCATCAATGCGTAGCCGAGGGCGAAGCTGGCCGCGATGGAGGTGGCGATGCCGGCGTACACAGCGGGCCGCAGCCAGTCGCGGCCGGTCTTGCGGAGGAACGCGAAGATGATGGCGACCGTGAGAAAGGCCTCGAAGCCTTCGCGGAAGACGATGATGAGGGCAGGGATCATGGAGGGGGTTATTTTCGGAGCCGCATGGCCCCTTCGCCGATCGACGTGACGCGATCAGGTGAGGCGGGCTGCTCCCCTTTCCGGCGGCAGGAGTCACAGACGCCGAGGATCTGGAGATTGTGAAACGTCGGAGTGAACTTCTTGCGGGCGCAGATCTCGAGCTGGCGCTGCTCCAGCTCCGGATCGTTGAACTCGATGACGGAACCGCAGGCGGTGCAGACGAGATGATCGTGGTGGGAATCGCCGCGGACGTGCTCGTAGTGGTAGTGATCTTCGCCGAGGTGAACGCGGCGGACGAGTCCGGACTTCACGAGCAGTTCCAGCGTGCGGTAGACGGTAGCGCGGGAGATCTTGACGCTCTTCTGCTTCATCTTGAAGAGCAGTTCATCGGCTTCGAAGTGGTAATGCGTGGCAAAGATCTCGCGAACGAGTGCGGTACGCTCCTGCGTCAGCTTCTGTCCCTGCTTGGCCAGGAAGTCCTGGAAGCGGCCGATCTCGCGTTCGATGGTGGGCATGTTGTTGGATCGCGCAACTGAGACTCAGTCGCAAATACGATCAACAGTCTAGCCGTGGGGAAATTTCGTGTCAAACGGGAGGCGAAGGGCTGTCGAAACGAGAGGAGCCTGGCGTGGCGCTCAGAGCCGCCAAGACAAGGACGAGCTTGCCGAAGCAATCGATCTGCTTTTGCTTCGATTGGCATGCCGCTGCTTTGATAAGCACGCTGTCCGCTTCGACATTCACGCTGCCTGCCTCGACATTCACCCCGGCACCTTCGACATTCACGCTGCCTGCCTCGACATTCACCCCGGCACCTTCGACATTCACGCCGCCTGCCTCGACATTCAGAACGCGAGCATGTCGAAGCAGACGTTTCGAATGTCGAAGCTCAACTTCTGAATGTCGAAGCTGACGTTTCGAATGTCGAGGCTGACGTTTTGAATGTCGAAGCAGCGGTTCTGAATGTCGAAGCTCAATTTCTTAATGTCGAGGGCAGAAATTTGAATGTTTAGGCAGAAAATGGAATGTTGAAGCGCAATTCTTGCCTGTTTCGGAGTGCAGGCGTCTCGCCTGCGGCGGCGAGGCGTCCTCGCCTCGGCGTGATTTCCGTGACACAGCACCCCTGCACCCCTACAGCCGCGAGCTCGCCGCAACCGCTGCCTCCCGAATCTGCGGTTGATGCGCGTCGACCGAGAGCGAGCGGTTCCAGAAGTCGAGAGCGCGGCCGTAGTCGTTCTGTTTCGCGTAAAACAGGCCGAGGTTGTTGAGGGCCATTGTGGAGGACGGCTGGAGCCCGAGAGCGCGTACTAGCTCCGGCACGCCTTCCGTGTAGCGCTCCGCCTCCAGTAGCGCGGACCCGAGGTTGACCGCGATGACGTACGACTGCGGGAAAAGCCTCCGGCCCTGATACAGCAACGCGATCGCGCGGGCGTTCATGTTGCGCTGCCGGTAGAGCGCCGCAAAGTCGATGAGATAGTTCTCTGCGTTCGGCAATCCGAGCGCAATGGCGGTCAGGATCTGCGCGTCGGCCGGCGCGAATTGTTGCCGGTCGAAGAACACCATCGCCTCGTTGAGATGAGGCGTCGGCCGCGTCGGATAGATGTCGATGGCGCGGTCGAACGCGTCGATCGAATCGCTCAGTTTCCCCTTGGCGCGCAACTCGACGCCGAGGTTGTTGTAGTACGCGTATTGCCCCCAACGCTCCGGCGAAAGCGGCGTCGGGGCTCTCTTCGCGTCACCCTCATCCTCGAGAACCGGAGTCAGATTGCGGGTGGGATCGTTGAGGTGCCCAATCGCCTGCAGTTGCGCTTCGTACGGGCCCTCGGCAATGGTGGCGGACGTCCCCACCGGCCTCGCGGCGACAAATTCACCGTAGCTGACGACACGGACAGACGTGATTGGCGTGATGTCTTTGAGCGCCCATGTCGCCGCATGGCCGGGCATCTCCATCGACTGCGGAAGGCCGAGGAGGGACAACACCGTTGGCGCGACGTCGTAAACCGACATCGGATGTAACCGGGTAGGGATCACGTGCGGGCCGTAGGCGATGAACATCCCGGGATTTCGGTGATCCGACAACGCCGCGCCGCCGTTCGGCATCGAGCGCGGCCGGTTCTTTCCCCAGCGAAAACCGTACGACGACATGACCATCACCGTGGTGTCGCGCGGCAGGACGTTCATCCATTCGCCGATGAGCCGATCGACCTCGGCGTAGTAATTCGAGACGGCCGGCCAGAACTTGCGGTAGTTCTGCTCGCTGATACCGTCGCGGTAGGGTGGGTGGTAGGGGGAGAAGAGATGGTTGACCGCGTCTGTCCCTTCGTACGAGACCATCACCAGCATCGGATCCTGTCCGTTCTTCCGCTGATCGTTGTAGAGATTGATGGCCACGCGGTGGTCGTTCCACGTCTTGGCCAGGATCGAGCGGAAGATCACGATCGGATCCGCCGGGTTGTTCGCGTCGATGGCGGTGTTCCACTCATCGGGCGTGATATTGAGAAAGCGGTGCGCTTGTTCGTAGCCGACAGTACTGACGGGCACGGCAAGCGACGCCGCCCGGTCGACAAGCGACGAAGGATAGACAGCGTTGGGGACATCCTCTACCGGTGTGCCAAAGAAGATGCTGTTCGGTGCAGTGGCGGGCCAAGCGGCCCACCAGTTGGCGACGAGAGCAGGACGGCCGAACGCATCCGCGACATCCCAAAGCGCCGGCACGCGCCGCGAATAGGCATCCACCGGCGAGTGCCGGCCGCGGTCCATGAAGTCGATCACGCCATGACGATCGGGCGTCAGGCCGGTCGCGACCGTGGTCCAGACCATCGGCGAGACCGTCGGCTGAATCGTCTGCAGCGATGTCATCGTGCCGCCTGCGGCCAGCGCCCGAAGGTTCGGGATGCGGCCGTCGTCGGACAACTCGTGGAGCAACTCCCAATCGGCGCCGTCGAGCGCGATGATGACCACGCGCGTCGGCACGGCGCGTGTGTCGCGGCGAAGCTCGGCCCGCTTCACGCGGAGAAGGGCGTCGTGATCAGCCTCGAATCGAGCCACCTCGAACGCCGTCACTTTCAGCCCGCTGCTGGCAAGGTGGTTGGCTACCGTGCGGCGTAGCGGGTCGCGCTGCGAGTTGAATTGCGAATTCGGGGAGAGCAGATCCTCGATCGGAATCTGCTGCGTCACGGCCGACACCGCCTCGGCCACCCTGGCCCGAATCCAGGCGTTCCAACCCTCTTCGACCATGCGCCGGGCATCGGGCAGCCGGTCGCCGTTGATGCCGAAGCGGAGCCGGTAGTTCACCGTAACCGGCACGCCCTCCTTGGATGTGATCCGGATGATGTCGTCGCGCTGGGCGAAGCCCTCGCGCCGCTCAAAGCGAAGGCGGTAGAACTGATGCGGCGGCAGAAACGTGACGTTCTGCTGCACGATGCGGACGACGCCGGTGTGCTTGTCGACACCAAAGATCAGCCATCGCGACGACGGCAGGTAGAGGCTGATGAGCAGATACGTCACCAGCACAAGGCCGGCCAGAAGGATGAGAGCGTGACGCAGACGATGACGGCGCATTGCGGTGTGAGCAGTAATGCAGGAGGGGGACCATGTTGCGGGGGTCGGGGGAATCAGAGATCAGTAGAAACCAGAGACCAGAGATAGGGTGACGAGCTGATCTTCGATCTCAGTTTTACCCTGATCTCTGATCTCTAACTTCGGGAGAACTTGATCGGGGAGCTGGCTCCGACTCCCGACCCCCGAAACCCGACTCCCGCAAAACTCACTTCTTCCTCTTCACCAACTGTTTCACCTCATCATTTCCGATCGGGCTTTGGGCGGAAATGATGATCGCCGCGGTGCCTTCGGCGAACGCGGGGATTTCGCAGCGCACGATGGCTGTGCCGTCGGCGGTCGTCTTACCGCGGAAGATGACGCGCGGCGGCTCCACCGTCGAGATCACCTTCACCTCGATTGCGGCGGCAGCGATCGGGCTCTGGGAAAGGCTCTTCTTCGCTGCTACGCGCAACTCCACCGGCGTCCCGGCGAAGAACTCCGTGCTGTTGAGCAGCGAGAGCTCGAGGTGCTCGCTCTCGGCCTCGGAGGCCAGATAGTCGATGATCACCTGATCGAGCGTCTTCTCTTCGTCGATCGCGATCGGCGCCGGCTCGGCAACGCCCGGGACTGGCTGTGCCAGGGTGGGCCGCGGCGTCGACTTCGTGATGTCGGCGGGCGCATCGAACCGGCCGCGCTTGATCGCGGCGATCATCGTCCGGTGCTGCTGCTCCATCAGGCTGCCGATCCACTTCTCGTCGACGCCGGTTGTCGCCTGCTCTGCGTATGAGGTCTTTTTCGAGGCGAGAATCTCCCCACCGACGTAGACAAGCGACTCGATGTACGGATTCTGGAGTCCCTTATCCTCGGTCTGGATGTGGTAGACCTTCTCGTTGTGCTTGATGTCCGTGTTGAAGCCGGTGATCACGGGCACGCTCCGACGCGAAACAGTGTTCTGTCTCGAAGCTTCGGAGTTTAGCAGATGCGTTGCTGCCCGTTTCGGGCAAGTCCGATAAGGCCATCACCGGCGCAGTCGGCTCACGTCTCTTGCTGCATTGCGCGCACTTTCTGCCGTAACGCGCTGCTGACCGGTATTTTGGTTTGCGCCTTCCAGTCGAACAGAACGACGACGACCATTCCCGTCGCCGCAACCTGGCCGCTCGACCGCTTGCGGATCTCGTAGAGCGTATCGAACGACGTGTTGCGGATCGCGCCGATGCGGACGCAGATATCGATCGGTTCCATCCCGATCTGGAGCTTGAAGTCGATCTCGGCGCGGGCAACGATGAAGCCGATGTCGGAAGGCACGCCGGCCGCGCCCGTCAGCGCGAACCAGAGCTGCGCGCGGGCCCACTCGAAGTAAGTAAGGTAGACGGCGTTGTTGACGTGGCCGAAGGCGTCGATATCGCGAAAGATCACCTGCCAGGGGACGACGAACCAGCCGTTTTCCCATCGTGCACTGTCAATTCGCGCCGTAGTGTCGGTCATGCTGATTCATGATCGCACGCCGCGGCGCAAGCCGGGGCAATCAACAACGACCACAGGCAACAACGAGCAACGAATAATCCGGCAACTGACAACCGACAACCGACAACGCGTGCGGCGCCAGCCGCACGCAATTACTGTACTGTCGCAGTCGAGGCTGGCGCCGTTGCCGCCGCCCGCGTGCAGGATTGCAGGTACTTTCCGGGCAGCGGATGATCGAGATACGGCCCGATGATCTGCGACGCGGCCACGAGCCGGCTCAAATCGACGCCGGTATCGATGCCCATCTTTTCCAGCATGTAGACGAGATCCTCGGTGGCCAGATTGCCGCTCGCACCCGGCGCGTACGGGCATCCGCCCAATCCCCCCGACGCTGCATCGAACGTCGGGATGCCCATCTCAAGCGCAGCGAGCGAATTCGCGAGAGCCGTCCCGCGTGTGTCGTGAAAGTGCATGGCCAGCTTCGAGGCAGGAATCACCTGCATGAGGATTCCGACGACACCCTGAACCTGCACCGGCGTTCCGACGCCGATCGTGTCGCCGACGGAGACCTCGTAGCAGCCGAGGTCGAGGAGGCGTGCGGAAACTTCGAGGACTTTCTCGGGCGCGACGTCGCCTTCGTACGGACAGCCGAACGCCGTCGAGACGTAGCCACGGACGCGCATCCCCTCGGCGCGCGCACGCGCAGCCACCGGCGCGTAGTTGATGAACGACTCGTCGATCGTCATGTTGATGTTGCGCTGATTGAACGTCTCCGACGCCGCGGTAAAGATGGAGATCGACTTCACGCCTGCCTCAATCGCACGATCGAGCCCGCGCATGTTCGGCACCAGCACCGGATAGTCGACGCCCGGGTCCTTCGGGATGTTGCGATAGACCTCGGCAGTGTCGGCCATCTGCGGCACCCATTTCGGACTGACAAAGGCGCCTGCTTCGATCGTCGTCAACCCGGCATCGGCAAGCGCTGTGATGTAGTCGATCTTCGCCTCGGTAGGGATGGTGACCTTCTCGTTCTGCAGGCCGTCGCGCGGCCCCACTTCGACGATATGGACGTGATCGATCGTGATCTTCATGTCAGCGTCACGAGGTCTAAACCGGACCGCACCATCTCCCCTTCCTTGCAGTGAATCGCCGTGACGATGCCGTCGCGCGGCGCGGTGATCTGATGCTCCATCTTCATCGCCTCGAGGATGAGAAGAGGTGCGCCTTTCGCGACCTGATCTCCGACCGCGACGAGAATCTTCAGGACGACACCAGGCATCGGCGCGCTAAGCGAGTGATCAGCGTGGCGTGCGCGCGTCCGAGCCCCTTTCACCGTCACATCGGCGATCCAGATCTCCCCGTCGTACGCGAAACTGACCTCGGTGCCATCGATGATGAACGGAACGAGGTGTGTGCGCCCATCAACGCGCAATTCCGCCTCGTTGCCATGCACGGCGACGAGCTCGATCGCGTGTTCGGCGGCGCGAAAGCGGCTTCCCTCGCGCTCCAACTCCAGCTCGCGCGATTCTCCGTCGATAGTGATGACTTTCTCGGTCACGGTGTGAGTCTAAAGGCAATCACGCGAAGACGCGAAGACGCGAAGAATTTCGTTTGCTACTGCTTCGTGTCTTCGCGGCTTCGCGTGGAAAACCGCGAGCCCGGCGCATCGAGAGCCACTTCCCGCGCGCAAAGCGGACACCCCGCCTCGTCATACGTCTCCAGGTTCAGCTCCATCAGCGCCTCATACGGCGCATCGAAAGGATTCGGAGTCCCACTCCGATTCAGGATCGACCCAAATCCCACCACCCGCCCGCCCAGCCGCTCGACCACTGCGGCCGTCTCCCGCGTCGATTTCCCGGTCGTGACCACATCCTCGACGATGACCACCGGCTCGTCAGGCGCGATAACGAATCCCCGCCGCAACGTCATCGCGCCATCCTTGCGCTCCGTGAAGATCGAAGGCAATCCCAGCGCCTCGGCTACCGCATATCCGATGATCACGCCGCCAAGCGCAGGTGCGACGATCTTCGCAGGCTTCATCGCGGCGACCTTCGACGCAAGTGCCTCGCCGATCGCCCGTGCGTTGCGCGGATGTTCCAGAAGAAGCGCGCACTGGACGTAGCCCGGACTGTGAAGTCCGGACGAGAGACGGAAGTGTCCGCTGAGCAGCGCGCCGGTTTCGCTCAGAAGTGCCGGCAGGTCGAGTGGCATGGCCGACGAGAATAGAATGGCGTGAGGAGCAAGCGCAAATGGGTGAACTGACAGAGAAGATTCGCACCGAGCTCACCGCGGCCATGAAGGCGCGCGATGCCGAGCGGCTCTCGACGCTGCGGATGCTGCAGTCGTCGTTCAAGTATCAGCAGATCGAGTTGGGCCACGAGCTGAGCGACGAAGAAGCGATGACCGTGATCCGCAAAGCGGTCAAGCAGCGTCTCGATTCGATCGAGCAGTACACGAAAGGCAACCGCCCCGAGCTTGCCGACAAAGAGCGGCGGGAGATGGAGTTGCTCAAGACCTGGCTCCCTCCCGAGCTGACCGACGACGAGATCGAGTCCGGCATCCGCGAGATCATCGCGTCAACCGGCGCTCAATCGAAGAAGGACATGGGCAAGGTCATGAAGGAAGCCGCCGCCAAGTACAAAGGGCGGGTGGACGGGAAGAAGATTCAGGAGATTGTTTCGAGGCTGTTGCCGTAGGCGATGACCGCAAAATGCTCACTCCCTCGGAACGCATCCGCTACGCGCGGCACCTGATCCTGCCTGAGGTTGGCGAGGCGGGGCAGGAGAGACTGAAGGCTTCGTCGGCGCTCATCGTCGGCGCGGGAGGGCTCGGTAGTCCGGTGGGGTTATATCTCGCCGCGGCGGGTGTGGGACGCATCGGTATCGTCGACTTTGACGATGTCGACGGCAGCAATCTTCATCGTCAGATCATGTACGGCGCGTCCGACGTCGGCCGTCCGAAGCTCGAAGCGGCACGCAGGCGCTTGCAGGATCTGAATCCGGAGATCGCAATCGAGACGCACGCCGCCGCGCTGACCTCGGAGAACGCGCTCGACATCCTCATCAAGTACGACGTCGTCATCGACGGCACCGACAACTTCCCGACGCGCTATCTCGTCAACGACGCCTGCGTGCTTCTCGGCAAGCCGAACGTCTACGGCTCGATCTTCCGCTTCGAAGGCCAGGCCTCGGTGTTCTCCGCGCAGGAAGGGCCTTGCTATCGCTGTCTCTATCCGGAGCCGCCGCCTCCGCATCTGGTGCCGTCGTGCGCAGAGGGAGGCGTGCTCGGCGTGCTCCCGGGCGTCATCGGTACGATTCAGGCGACCGAGGCGATCAAGCTGCTGACGGGGATCGGGGAAACGCTCGTCGGCCGGCTGCTTCTGTTCGATGCCTTGAAAATGACGTTCCGCACGCTGCGCCTGCGCCAGCAGCACGATGCCCATGGAGCGATCACGCGGCTGATCGACTACGACATGTTCTGCAATCCCGCCAGCACGCATGAGGTCACTTTCGAACAGATCGGGCCTGATGCATTGCTGGTCGACGTACGCGAACCGTACGAGTGGGATGCCGGCCACATCGACGGCGCTCGCCACCTTCCCCTCGGCGATCTGCCTCATCGTTTGAACGAGTTGCCGCGCGATGCCGAAGTCATCTTCTATTGCCAGACGGGTGGCCGCTCCGCACGTGCGCTCGACCTCGCGCGCGAGTCAGGCCTGACGCGGGCAAAGCATCTGCGCGGCGGCTACGTGGCGTGGCAACGAACGAGGTAGGGCACTCGTGCGCGGATCGCGCTGCGCTACAGCCAGTCGTTCATTTTCCGCAGTAACTGATCGATTGTGAGAAGGCGCTCGGCGCCGTCGGATTCGCGGCGGAAGATGGCGTGATACCAACCCTTCATGCCGATCGGGCTGTAAAGCTCGCTGCCCATCCGTAGTTTGCGGCCGGACACCAGTTGCAGGAACACCTGCTCGTACGCCGAGCGGGTCAGTCGCCGGTCGGGGAAAGGAATGTTGTAACTGCCGCTCCGCCGCTCGTTCGTACGGCGCCGTTCACGATCGGGTGTCGTGCCGCGCAGGAGGGAGGTGCCGCGGCGGTCAAGGTAGTCGGATGGACGTTGAGGCATCAGTCGGGCGGGCGCGTCTTTTCGCCGGCGAGCGGGCACCCGAGTTCGAGCGATTCGCTGACGCGATGACGGGCTTGGAGTTGCCACCCTCTCCGGTTGACCGGCAGCGATGGCATTCTTGCGTTGCTTTGCAGGGATCGCCGCGCTCTCGGTCAGATGCATCGTACGGGCGTTGCCGCGATCGACGATGTACGCATCGATCGACTGATGATCCCAGATCGCGCTCGCTGCCCGGGTGATGTCGAGCTCGATTTCTCGATTCTTCAGCTCGTGGATGACGGAGCCCCAGCGGCAGAGATGGCCGACATCCTCATAGGCTGTTGGCCGGTCAGCCAACTCCAGAAGGGACGGCGCGCGGCCCGAAAGGATCGCGAAGAGCAGGCGCATGCTGAACGGGTCGGAGTACTTGCGGATCGACCGCCGGAAGTACCAAGCCACGCGCGCAGCCATCGTGCGCAGCGACATCATTTCGCCGAACTGCGTCTTCCAGATCGGCGCGTTGATGTCGGATGTGTACGGACTCTGCGCGTAGTGGAAGTCCTTCGTCAGCCAGCCTTTGCGCGTGGTGTGCTTGCCCGGCACGACGCCGTCGACGATCGGAATCGGAAGCTGATCGAGAACGGACAGCTCGTACGAGGGCCATGTCATCACTTCGCGGACGATGCCGACGATGAGCGTGGCCGCGGCGATCATCATGCCGGGATCGGGCGTGAAGTCGACCGTGACCTCGATCCTGCTGCCCCGCGGCCTGACGCCGACTCCGGTCGACCGGCGGTTCGACGCCACCAGCATGACCGGCACAGGCAGGATGTAGGCGAGCAGTAGCGCCAGCGCCTTCTCGTTCCGTTTCGCGTTCTGCTCCCGCTTCGGGATCTCGTAGGAGATGTTGTAGTGGGTGCTGTAGGCCTTCAGCCGGACAGTGTGATCGTTCGCCTTTTCCCACTGCGTGAGCTGGCCGCGGACGAAGCCGATCTGTTCCCACAGGTTGCGCACCGTGCGGGCGGTGGAGTGCGGTGCGAGCTCGATGACCGGTGTGACGACTTCGATGACGCCCCGGTCGAAGTAGACCGCGCCTCCCGTCGGAAGCTGCAGGGAGGACTTTTCGCGCGGAAGGAGCGGCCGGTCGATGAACGCGCTGGGATGGCCCCAGAACACGCGCGGATCGATCTCCTTCTCGTCGAGAAGGACGTTGAACTCCGACTCCATGCCGATGACCGGCATCTCCAGTCGAGTCCGCTGGAGGAGCTTCCCGACTGGTCTCTGTTGTTTCAAATCTGGCGTTCCAGGCATGCAAATCTTCCGGGCGGTCGCGTTGGGATGTATGGAGCTACTGCATACGTCCTCTAAGCAAACGGCAGGCCGGGTGCCGGGCGTGGCAGGAAGGGGTAGTTATTCGCCTTCTTCGGGGACTGGAGGCGACCGGCGCTCGACATGGCGGCGGTCCTCGAAGGCGAAACGAGGCTTCTTTTCCTGCGGCACTTCCATCCGGTCCTCACTGATCTCGCGGGGGATCACTGTGATGTAACCGAGGTCGAGATGGACGTGATCGTCGGCATTGAGACCGGTGACGTGTCCGTACGGCAGCACGTGAAGGTCGTCACTCGAATCCTCGGCGATGCCGTTGTACTTCTCGATCGTCTCTTTCCCTTTCAGGATCGTGCTCCCGATGCGGTAAATATCGGCCGCGGTGGCCCACATGTGCGGCGTCGCGTACTCCGACAGCTTGTGGGACGGCGACCGGTAGCCGCCATTGACCGCGATGTGGACCGACCCTCCGGCGTCCTTTCGGAACTGTTCGAGATAGAACGCCAGAACGCGGACAGCGCACGGGATGTAGCGCGGGAACTCCTGCAGCCGCTGCTCTTCCTTGAGGTCGACGAGCGTGAACTCGTTGAGGCCGAAATGCTGCGTCAGGCGGATGCTCATGGCCGCCTCGCGGCTCGGGATCTCGTAGAAATAGCGAGGCAGGCGATGGCGCCGTTTCTGCGCGTCGAGAACCATCCCGCCCGGCTTGAGCAGAAACCGAAGCTCATCGTCGAGGTCGCAGGCATCGACGACTTTGATCGGCTCCGGCTCACTCATACGTCAATCCCGCCAGCGTGTTGAAGATGTCACGCGATACCTCTGCGACGGCGCTGCCGCGGCCGGTTTCGGCGCGGAACTGCGTGAGGATGACGAGCACGTACGGTTCACGTCCCTGGAGAAACACGATTCCGGCGTCGTGATGTACGGTGGAGATGTTCCCGGTTTTGTGCGCGACGCGCGCAGCTTTCGGGAGGCCGGCCGGAATGCCGCTTCGATACTGCTGATCGAGCATGATCTTCAGCATCTCGTCGCTGGCTTCCTGCGAAAACGCCTTGCGGTCGGCGATGACGCGCAACATTTTCTGCAGTCCGTTCGCGGTCACTTCGTTGTTCAGGCCCGCGTCGAACGCCGCCTGATCTTCGACGCCGCGCAACACGCGAACGCCGTCGATCTCCAGCTCGTCGAGCGCCTGCTGGATGCTCTCGATGGTGACGACGTCGACGAGAAGGTTGGTGGCGAGGTTGCTCGACTTCGTGATCATCCAGTAGGCAAGCTCGCGCACGGTGAGCGTCTTGCCGAGGTGACCGTAGACGTCGGGATCGGCATCGCTGGCGAGATCAAGCATGAACGTTTCCTGGTTGACGATGCTCGTGAAGCGATTGCGAACGTGGACCGGCGAATCGAGAGCGAGCGTTCCGCGGTCGATCTCACGGAAGACGCCGATGAGCACCGCCAGCTTCATCGTTGACGCCGCGTGAAAGTAGTGGTCGGCGTTGTACGACCACTGAATCGTGGTCTGCGCGTCCCAGAACGAGATCCCGAGCTCTTCGAGATCGTGCTCTTCCTTGATCTTGAGAACGTTGCGGTAAAGCGAGATTTCGGACGCAGCGACGGAATCGTTGGCCGGCGAAACCGGAAGCTTCTCTTCGGCCTTGCGGGCCTTCAATGCCATTTGGCGAATGTTACTGAACCTCGGGCGGCCTCGTTGCAAGTTTCGGTGCACGCGGTTCGCCGGTCAAAGCGCTGCGCCGCGCAGCCAGCGGCCGATGCGCTCGACTCCGGTGCCGATTTCGTCGATCGATGCCGCGTATGAGATGCGGATGAATCCTTCGCCCATCGATCCGAAGGCGATTCCGGGGATGACCAGCACCGCCGCGTCGGTGGCGAGCGTCCGCGCGAACATCTCCGTGTCGCACGAGGGCACGGGGACGAATGCGTAGAAGGCGCCGGCCGGCGTCGGAATCGTGACCTCCAGCTCGCGCGCGATCGAGAAGAGCGCGGACTCGCGCTGGGCGCGAAACTGCGCGCGGATGCGCTCGAGCCACGCACGGTTCCAGGCGTCGTCGGAAAGAATCGACTCGGCAAGCGATTGCGAGAACGCTGACGCGCACGTGGCGATGTACTGATGCGCGGTGACGATCGGCTTCATCAGCGCCTCCCGCGCCAGAATCCAGCCGAGGCGCAGGCCGGTCATCGCGTGACTCTTGGACATGCCCCCGACCACGATGACGTTCTCGGACATGCCGAGCATCGATGACGGCGGCGTTTCGTACCAGATCTCGCGATAGATCTCGTCGCTGACGACGAGCGGCCCCGCGTTGGCGACGCGCTGCAGTGTTTCGCGGTCGATGACGCTGCCGAGCGGATTCGACGGCGAGTTGACCACGATCAGTTTGGTCTTCTGGGTAATCCGCGCGAGCAGCGCGTCGGCGTCGACGCGCCAAACGGGCGGCTCGAGCTCGTAGGTCACCGGCACCGCGCCGGCGATGCGGGCGAGCGTCGGATACGCGAGGAAGCCCGGATTGGGGACGAGCACCTCATCGCCCGGATCGACGAAGGCCTGCATGATCGAGAAGAGCGCCTCCTCCGTCCCGGCGGTGACGCACACCTCCGATTTTGGATCGAATTCGACGGAGGCTGGGAGTCGGGAGTCGGGGGTCGGAGAAACGCGATTGCTGGCGGTCGTCAAACTACGACCACCGACTCCCGGCTCCCGATTCCCCTCCGCGATCAGCGTTCGCAGCTTCAGCGTCCCGGCATTCGGGGTGTAGTGCCACGAGCCGGTAGCCGCGGCCTTCACGGCGAACGCGCGCAACGTCTCGTCCGGCTCGACGTTCGGCTCGCCGATGCCGAGGTTGACGGAGAGCGGCGTAGCCAGCGCGTTGATCTGGCGGATCAGGGAGAGCTCGATGTTGGCGAGTCGCTGTGCGGTGCGGGGTTGCTTGGTCAAGACGTCCTCACTTAGCAACGCGGCCACTTTCAAAATGGGGTCAGGTCTAAACTTGAAAGTACTGGGTGCCTGTTGCCCAACTTGGCACTTTCAAATTTAGACCTGACCCATTTTGAAAGTTGCCTTCATCGCAACGCATCTTCGAGCGCGGTCGACGCATCCGTTTTCTCGTCTCGGTACTTCACGATGATCGGCGTGGCGACGTGGAGCGCGTGTTTCTCGGCGAAGTCGCCCTTCATCACGCGCGAGCCCGGGATGACGACCGCGCCGTACGGAATCTCCAGCGGACGATCTGCGGTGCGGCGGTAGATCTGGCCGCGCACGGTGTCGTAGACCGGTGTCGATCCGGTCAGTACGACGCCAGCACCGATGACGGCGCGGCCCCGGACGACCGTCCCTTCGTAGATGCCGCAGTTCCCGCCGACAACGACGTCGTCTTCGATAATCACTGGAAGGTTGCCGACCGGCTCGAGGACGCCACCGATCTGCGCGGCAGCGGAAAGGTGAACGCGTTTGCCGATCTGCGCGCACGAACCGACGAGCGCGTGCGAGTCGATCATCGTGTCTTCGTCGACGTACGCGCCGACGTTCACGTACGCGGGCGGCATCATGACCACGCCTTTGGCGATGAATGTCCCTCGCCGGATCGACGAGCCGCCGGGGACGATGCGGATGCCGTCCTGTGCGCGGAAACGCCGCGTCGGAATCGTGTCCTTGTCGATAAACGAAAGAGTGCCCGACGCAAACTCCGCGGAAACACCCACCCGAAAGGCGAGTAGGATTCCCTGCTTCACCCAGGTCTGCGCATGCCAGACGCCATCTTCGTCGCGAACGGCTGCGCGGACTGAGCCCGCCTCCAGTTCTGAGAGAAAGAGTCCGATCGTGCGAACGGCTTCCATCCGATCCGTCTTCGGACCGATCGTCGCCAGCCGCTCTTCGATCGTGTTCGTCATGATGCAGCCACCGTTTCGAGGAGTCCGCACTCCCTCAGAATGGCAACCAGCTTCTCACGATTCGCTTTCGAGATCGGGGCGAGCGGGGAGCGGACCGTGTCGCTGTCGATGATGCCGAGGAGCTTGCAGGCGGTCTTGACGGGGATGGGATTCGACTCCATGAAGTTGCCCGTGAGCAGAGGCAGGACGCGATAGTGAACGGCGCGGGCGGCGGCGAAATCACCGCGCAGCGCCGCGGCGACGAGCTCGCTCATCAAGCGCGGAATCTCATTCGAGGCGACGGAAACGAGACCGTCCGCACCGGCGCCGATGAGGGCCAGCGTCCAGGCGTCGTCACCGCTGAGAACGAGGAAGCTTTTCTCGCGATCGCGAATCACCATCATGATCTGCTCGAGATTCGCGGACGCTTCCTTCACGCCGATGATGTTCGGGATCTCGGCGGCCATGCGCAGCGTCGTGTCGGCCGTCATGTTGACGCCGGTGCGGCCCGGCACGTTGTACATGATCATCGGAAAGCCGGCCTTCTTCTTCTCGATCGCCTCAGCCTGCATGCCGAAATGACGGCGCAGTCCGTCGGCCGTCGGCTTGTTGTAGTACGGCGTGATGGTCAGGACGCCTGCGGCGCCGATGTCAATAGCCTGTTCGGCCAGCTCGACGGCGCGCGCGGTGTTGTTGCTGCCCGCGCCCGCGAGGACAGGGACGCGCCCGTTCGCCTGGCGCACGACCAGCTCGACGACGCGGCGATGTTCTGCCGCGGTCAGCGCAGGATTCTCGCCGGTGGTTCCGCAGGGAACGAGAAAATCGACGCCGCCATCGATCTGAAAATCGACGAAGCGCGCGAGCGCGTTCTCATCGAGCGCGCCGCTGTCGGTGAACGGAGTGATGAGGGCGGTGCCTAATCCGCGAAAGGTCATGGTTACTCCGAAATCAGAGATCAGAGACTAGAGATTAGAGATCAGGCCGCTCTCGATCTCTTGTCTCTTGTCTCTTGTCTCTGATCTCTCTCTCTGATTGTCTCTGATCACTGGACGCAAGGCATCCTTCCGTCTTCATCCTTCCGAAAACGCCAGCTCTTCGAAACGAAACAACCCTTTGCGCCCTCGCAAGAGCTGCGCCGCCATGACTGCGCCGCGGGCGAAGCCGTCGCGGTTTCGGGCTCGGTGCGAGATCTCGATGAGGTCGTCGGGCGAATCGAAGAAGAGCGTGTGCAGGCCGGGCTCGGTGCCGACGCGCGAGGAGGCGATCGGCGGTGCAAGCCTGCCATCGCTCCCTTCCTTCACCGCCGCGGCGATGCGCAACGCCGTTCCGCTCGGCGCATCCTTTTTCTGATCGTGATGACGCTCTTCCATGCCCGAGGCGTACTCCGGAAAGCGCCCGACCAGCGCGCCCGCACGCTGCGCTAATGAAAAGACAACATTGGCGCCGGGCGAGAAGTTAGACGCGTAGACGCAGCCGATGCCCGCCTTTTCCACGCGCTGCTTGACATCGTCGAGACGATCGTTCCAGCCGGTCGTGCCGATGACGAGGCCGAGGTGGTTGTCGCAGGCAAGCGCGAGCGTCCCGTCCAACGCGCTGGCATGGGAGAAGTCGATCACGACCTCGGCGCCACCAAGGGGTTCGTCGCGATCGACATCGAGGATGCACACCACCTGATGCCCCAGCTCGGTCGCCACCTTCTCGATCGTGCGCCCCATCTTGCCGTAGCCGTGAATGGCGAGCCTCATACGGCCACCGCCTGCTCGAAGAGAGCGTGATGAATCCGCTGGATGGCGCGGTCAGACGCGGCGTCATCGATCACGATGCTGAGATTCAGCCCTGAGCGTCCCAGCGAGAGCATCTGCATCGGCACGTCGCGCAAGGCCTCGAAGACGCGCGCGCCGACTTGCGAATCCCGCAGCAGGTTGCGGCCGACGATGGCGATGATGCACTGCCCGTCGATGATCTCGACGCTGGCCAGATCGCGCAGGCGTCGCTGCAGCTCATCGATGTCGTGCTGCTCGTCGACCGTTACCGTGACCGAGACCTCCGAGGTGGCGATGAGATCGACGGAGATCTTCAGCTCCTCGAAAACGTGGAACAGCCGCGCCAGAAAACCGTGCGCGCCGAGCATCTTGTTCGTCGTCATGTGAACGAGCGTCACGTTGCGCTTGCGTGCGACCGAGCGCGGCCCGCTGGTCTGGCCGGGACCTTCGCGCGTGATCAGCGTTCCCGGAGATGCAGGATTCTGCGTATTGAGAACGCGCACCGGAATGCCCGCCTCGATGGCCGGCTCGAGCGTGCGCGGATGCAGCTTCGCGCCGAACGAGGCCAGTTCCGCTGCCTCTTCGTGCGAGAGGTGATCGATCACACGCGCGGCCGGCACAAAGCGCGGATCGCACGTGAGCAGGCCGTCGACGTCCGTCCAGATCTGCACTTCCTCGGCACCAACCGCCGCGCCGACGATGGCCGCGCTGTAGTCGGAGCCGTTGCGCCCGAGGGTGGTCGTGGCACCGTCGACAGTCCGTCCGATGAAGCCGCCCATGACCGGGATGTGATTCCGCTCTACGATCGGCAGCAGCGTCTTCCGCGCGGCCTCGGTCGTCAGATCCATCCGCGGTGTGGCCCCGCCGAACTTGTCATTCGTCCAGATCACATCCTCGGATTCGACATGCTCGCCCGGCAGCGACCGCATCATCATTGAATACGCAAAAAGAACAGACGAGAGCTTCTCGCCGATCGAGACGATCTTGTCACGCGCCCGCGCCGTGACTTCGTGCAGCAGCGCAACGCCGCTGAGGATCGTGCGGATCTCCTCGACCTGCTTGTCAAGCCGTTTGACGAAGGTGTCGAAGAAGTCGAACTTCTGCTGCACGAGACGCATGGCCACGTCTTCATGACGCTGCCGGATGCGATCGATGATCTCGTTGACACGTTCCCCGTCACCATCGCGCGCCGCATTCGTAGCCGCGACAAGATCGTCCGTCACCCCCGAAAGCGCGGAAACGACGACGATCGGCCGCAGATGCCGCCGCTCCGCAACGATGTCGATCGCATTCGCCACACGCTCCGCATCGCCCACCGAGGTGCCGCCAAACTTGATGACAATCATCGGAGGCCACCGGAGTGCGTGCGTCTCGCCCGCGGCCGCCGGGCGTCCCCGCCCGGCGGTTGGAGTGGTGGGGCAGTGATCAGGGGATTGAGAAATTTAGAACTACGCTGCGCCGCCCCCCCACCGAGGTGCCGAAGGCTGATCCGGGGGGCGTTAGGTGCGACAAACTCTCCACTCGAAAGCGCACCAGATGGGCCGATGTCGCATCCATCAACTACCCCCTCATCCGGCCTTCGGCCACCTTCTCCCCCACTGAAAAACGTGGGGGAGAAGGCGCTCGATTGACGTGCCGTGAGAAAAGCCTCATTGGGGGACTGACAAGTGAAGGCAAAGCGAAAAGCTCGAACTCTCGCACTCAAGCCCTCTCGCGCCGCCCCCCCATCGAGCGCCTTCTCCCCCCGCGCTTTTTGCGGGGGGAGAAGGTGGCGAAGCCGGATGAGGGGGGCGTTAGGTGCGGAGCTTTGTCCCTTCGAAAGCGCGTCAGATGGGCCGATGTCGCATCCATCAACTACCCCCTCATCCGGCCTTCGGCCACCTTCTCCCCCACTGAAAAGCGTGGGGGAGAAGGGGCTCGATTGGGGGGTGATGCGAGAGTCTTCACTCAGTGCATGAAACTCCCCCTCCCAACCACTGCTCCTCACAACATCCCCTTCGCCTCGAGCAGCTCGGCATTCAACAGCGCTGCTCCTGCCGCGCCGCGGATGGTGTTGTGGACCAGGGCGACCATGCGGATGTCGAGGAGGGGGCAGGGGCGGAGGCGGCCGACGGTGACGGCCATGCCGTGCTCGCGGTCGCGGTCGAGGCGGGGTTGGGGGCGGTCGGGCTCGACGGCGTAGTGGATCGGTTGCTTCGGTGCGGTTGGCAGACCCAGGCGCTGCGGCTCGCCGGTAAACGAGCGGAGGGCATCGCGAATCTCGTCGAGATCAGCGCTTCCTGAGCGCAACTTCATCGAAATCGTCATCAGGTGGCCGTCGATCGTCGGCACGCGGTTGACCTGGGCGGAGATGCGGAACGGCGCGTCGATGAACCGGCCGTTCTTCCAGCGCCCGAGGATCTTGCGCGGTTCCGTTTCGATCTTCTCCTCCTCGCCGCCGCCGATGTACGGGATCACGTTGTCGAGGATCGCGTAGGACGACACGCCTGCGTAGCCGGCGCCGGAGATGGCCTGCATCGTGGTGACGTGCATCTGATCGATGCCGAAGCGGCGCTCGATCGGGGCGATGGCCAGCGCCAGTCCGATTGTCGAGCAGTTCGGATTCGTCACGATGTAGCCGTTGCCGCCGCGGCGCTTTCTCTGCTTTTCAATTGCTTCGAGGTGTTCCGCATTGACCTCGGGGATCAGGAGCGGCACGTCAGGATCCATACGGTGATTGCGCGAGTTGGTGACCACGACGCAGCCGCGGTTCGCGTAATCGTCTTCGGCCTCGCCGGCGACGGATGAGTCGAGTCCGGAGAAAACAAGACGCGATTCGAGATCGGAGCCGAGCGGCTTCACCTCGAGCGCTACGGCATCAGAAGGGAGGAGCGTATCGAGACGCCAGTCAGCGGCCTCGCCGTACGATTTGCCGGAGCTGCGCTCCGAGGCCACGACCTCGTGGAGACGAAACCAGGGATGGGTGGCCAGCAACTGCACGAAGCGCTGTCCGACGGAGCCGGTAGCGCCGAGGACGGCGACCGGGATTCGCGGCGTGCGGCGCGCGTCAGTCTGGGTGGGCAATGTCAGTGTTTCGGTCATTCAGTCTCAGCTTTACCTTCGTTGATTCCTGCAAGATCGATTCTAAGCTGAAGAAGGCACCGAGGTGGATGAGGCGAATGAATGTCGTCCAGGCGGCGAACGGTCCTATGCCGATTCCACCGAGGTGCGCAGTGAACGGAAGATGCAGCGGACCCCACCGAAAAAGCATCGATCCATGCACCGGCGACGAAGCGCCTGCGAAGTCGTGAAACAACGCAACCTCGGTGATCACGACGTCCCACGCCACGATCCACCACGCGGCCAATCGCCATCGCGACAATGCCGGGAGGAGGAGCGCCGGCACGACGATCGGTACCAGGACGAACCAGTACCACCCTTCTTTTCCGCCGATCGGGACCTGGCTGCCTGCGCGTTGCGCGAGCACGCAGACGATGACGTTGTAGGTTTGCGCGAGTGCGAAGGCGCCTAGGGTGAGCAGAGCCGGCGCGACATTCTCGCGGCGCAGCGCCACGATCACGGCGATGACGATCGGTCCGAGGTAGAGCGCGATCGCTGCCGGACGGAGGGCGTCGTTGTGTTGACCCGAGGTCCAGGCGGCGCTGGCGATGGTGACGCGGACGATCTCGCCGATGTTGGCGCTGGCTTCGTGCACCGGCCAGGCTTGATGAGCAAGCGCTACGACGCCGAGGGGACTGCCGCCGGGATACTGCACGACTTCGGTGCTGGTGCGTGCCGAGAGCTCGGCGAACGTCAGAACGATCGCGATGAGCGATAGGACGGAAACGGCCGCAATTCGGGCCTTGCCCGCCTTCTGTCTTCGCCAAAGCAACAGAAGAACGATGAGCAGCGGCCACGTATACATCTTCGCGTTGAGCGCCAGCCCCCACGCCAACGCTTCGGCAGCGATGACGAGCGGCCGGCGCGGTGCGGCGACGCTGATTGCGATCGCGACGGCGACGAGCATGCAGGCGAAGGCGTCGTTGCTGGCGCGGAGGACGAGCGTTTCCCAGGTCGGGAGTGAGACGAGGATCGCGCCGCCGAGGATTCCGATTGGACCGAGCCAGCGCCGCCCGATCTCCGCGGTCGCCAGGACCGTGATCAACGCGAAGAGCAGCGACATCAATCGCCACATCCGCAATTCGAAGATCGCGCTTCTTAGCGGTACGAGGCACGCAGTCAGCGAGTAGTAAATGCTGGTCTGCTGGGCTTCGTAGTTACGGACGACGTACGGCTTCACGTCCGCGCCGGTGAGCGGGCGATCAACAAGGACGTTACCGCCCCGCGCGGCCACGATCGCCGGCCAGCGGTCGCCTGCTTCACCCATTGCCGGCATGGCGTTCGACGCGCCTCTATCGTGCGCCGCTGCGATGCTCGCCATCAGATACGGCGGGATCGACGGCTCGGTGGTGGTGGGATTGCGATGCTCCGCGCGTACGAACGCGAGCCGCGCTACGTGGTAGACCTCATCAAGGCCGGCGTATGGCGGGAGCGCGGCCATCTGCAGCAGAAGGCGTGCGGCCGCGCAGACGATGAGGAGCGCGTAGGCGAACTTGAAGCGCGAAGTCGTGAACATCAGTGTGCGGGCCATGATGAGTCGCCATCTCCTGATTCAAGATGGCCGACCGTGCTCATTCCTCGATTGCCTCAATGCCACGTTGCCTTAGGTTCTCGAGGTGATCGTGCATTTCTTTGAGCCGTTCGGCGGAGTGACCCTCCCATTCCGTAACCTCGCCGAGGATGCGAAGCGGATCCCGGGAACGGTATGACTTTGTAGGATTTCCGGGAAATCTCTTATTCGTCAGGTTTGGATCATCTTCAATGGATCCTGTTGGTTCCACGATGTAGATCCTGCCCTGCCCTGCGCCAACGGCCAGCTCGGCTCCCCAAATGGCCGCATCCAGTGTGGCTGACAGGTAAATGAAAATCGCCTGTTTCCTCTTGCCATAGTTGGAGGCATAGCCCGGTTCGATCAGGTCACCCACGTTCAGGTCGGCCTTTGTCCCGTGGTAGTACGTTTGCGAATCAGTCATCGCGTCCTCCGGTCCTGACATTTCGACAGGCCGGCGATTCTGCCTTACGCTCGGCGTCTTGCCGCAAGCCCCCCTGTGCTGTATAAATTGGTTGTGGGGAGGCGCACGGCGTGCCTCCCTTCTTATTTTTGGTGCCACCCCGCCCAGGAAGTGTGGCTCTGACCGAGACCACCTACGCCGCATTCTCACACGTCTGCATCGCGATACACTCCGCGCCCGCTTGGCCACGCACGATCCCTATGCAGCGCTCCGCGTCCGCAACTTCCTCTGGCTGATCCTCGGCTACGCGACCTCGACGGTGGCTCGCGAGGCGCAGATCGTCGTCGTCGGCTGGCAGGTATTTCAGGTCACGCGCGATCCGCTCGCGCTTGGGATGATCGGTCTTGCCGAGGCGCTGCCATTCATCGCGGTGGCGTTGTATGCGGGACATGTTGCTGACCGGCTGCCGCGGCGCCCGATCGCCATCGTCGGCACGTTCGGGATGCTTCTCTCGGCGATCGCGCTTCTGCTCTTCACGACCAGCGGGATGATCGCGCGAGGACACGTCTGGCCGATCTACCTCGTCATCTTCCTGAGTGGTATCGCGCGCAGCTTTATCCGGCCGGCGTTCACGGCGTTGTCAGCCGAGGTTGTCACGCGCGATCTCTTCCCGAACGCCGTCGCCTGGCGCAGCTCCACCTGGCAATTCGCCGCCGTACTCGGTCCGGCCATGGGCGGGTTGATCTATGGCTTCGCCGGACCAGCTGCGGCGTATGCGGTCGTGATCGTGCTGATGACACTCGCCCTCGGCGCACTATGGTTCATTGCACACGACGCCCGGCCGCAACAGGCGGAAGAGATCCCGATCGGCGAGAGTCTTCGCATCGGTATCCGCTTCCTCCTCGGGCAACGAATCCTGCTCGCGGCGATGACCCTCGATCTCTTCTCCGTCCTTTTCGGCGGCGCGGTGGCGCTGCTTCCGATCTTCGCGCACATGCTCGGTGCGGGACCGCAGGGGCTTGGCGTGCTTCGCGCGGCCCCGGCAGCCGGCTCGCTCGTCACCGGCATCATCGTCGCGCACCGGCGTCCGATGCAGCGGACCGGAGCAGCGCTATTCGCAGCGGCGGCAATCTTCGGCATCACGATCATCTTCTTCGCCCTGTCGCACAATTTCTGGATCTCGCTGGCCCTACTGACGGTCGGCGGGATGGCCGACAACGTGAGCGTGATCATCCGCGGCACTCTCCTGCAGACGCTGACGCCGCAGCACCTGCTCGGGCGCGTGTCGTCCGTGAATCAGATCTTCATCGGCTCATCGAACGAGATCGGCGCGTTCGAGTCCGGCGTGGCCGCGCGCCTCCTCGGCACCGTACCCTCGGTGATCTTTGGCGGTGTGATGACGCTGGTCGTCGTCGCCGTGACGATGGCGTGGTCGCCACAGTTGCGACGAATGCGGGAGATCGATGGGGTGGGGATTTCGACATGACGCGGCGGCGGGGACGCCGCCGGGACGGCAGCGTTCCGACAAACAAAAACGCCGCCGAAGCCGGCGGCGTTTTTTCGTGATGAGAACGATGTGATTATCAGCCCACGCGGCGCTTGCGCTGCTGCGGTGGCGGAGGCACGGTCTCGACGCGTGCTTCGACGCGAGAACGGGCGGCCGGTCCGGAGAGATCGTGAGTACGGCCTGTCAGGTGGTTCCAGGCGATGGCGACGGCGGGCACGATCGTAACGGTCGAGTAGGTGCCGGCGAGAACGCCGATGAGAAGGATCCAGGCGAACTCGTGGATCACCTTACCGCCAAAGAGGATCAGGGCCACGAGCACGACCACGACCGAGCCTGACGTCAGGATCGTTCGCGACAAGGTCTGGTTCATGGCCAGATTCAGCTGCTCTTCGAGCGTCATGCGCGTCTTCAGCTTCCGCCTGTTCTCGCGAACGCGGTCGTACATGACGACGGTGTCATTGATCGAGAAGCCGACGATGAGCAGGAGCGCGGCGACGATGTTCAGCGAGAACTCGCCGTTGATGATCATCAGGAAGGCCAAAGACATGAGGACGTCGTGGACGATGCACACGATGGCCGAGGCGCCGAACATCAGATCGAAACGAATCCAAAGGTAGGCACCCATGGCCAGAGTGGAAAGGACGACGGCCCAGATGGCCTTCTGCTGCAGCTCGGCGCCGACCTGAGGGCCGACCGTTTCCTGATTGAGCACGTTGAACGCGCCGAGGAAGCACTTCTCATTGAGGACACGGGCGACGGCGGTCGTGACTCCGGGCGCCGAGGTGGCCTGGCTGATGGAAGTGAAGATGCCGACTTCCGAGCGCTTGTTAATGACGTTCTGCGCGACGTTCCGGTAGTAATCCTTCGAGGTGGGCAGCGTGCCCTTCGCGTCGGGATCGAGCGAGTAAAGAAGCTCGCTCAGTCCGTCGCGGCCCTGGAAGTTGAGATCGAGCTTGGTCGCGGACTCGGGGTTGAGATCCTTGATCAGCTTGGCTACCACCTGTCCGGCGTAGTCCGTTTCCTGCTTCAGCTCCGGCAGACGGATGAGGATGGCGCGGTCCTCCGCTTTGCCGTACTGCTGAATCGAGGCGTCGGCCAGATCGGCGCGGAGGCGATCCATCGGAACGGCATCGCGGAACTTCAGTGTGATCGTCGCGCCGCCGGCGAAGTCGATGCCCCAGTTGATGCCGTGCTTGAAGAACATGGCCAGGCCGACGAGCATGAAGAGCACGGAAAAGCTGACCGCCATGAAGCGCCAGCGTACGAAGTCATACTTGGAATTGACGAATATCTGCATGGGTATCTCTCCTCGCCTGGCCTAGATGCTGATCTCGGTCGGGCGGTCCTGCGCTTTGTACATGACGTCGAAGATCACGCGCGACACGAAGAACGCGGTGAAGACCGACGCGAACAGACCGATGAGAAGTGTGACGGCGAATCCCTTGATCGGACCCGTTCCGAACTGGAACAGGAACAACGCCGAGATGATCGTCGTCATGTGGGTGTCGATGATGGTGCCGAACGCGCGCGAGAAGCCGTTCTCGATGGCGGCGCGCACAGTCTTGCCGTCGCGCAGCTCTTCGCGGATACGCTCGAACACGAGGACGTTGGAGTCGATGGCCATGCCGAGGGTCAGGATGATGCCGGCGATTCCGGGCAGGGTCAGCGTGGCGTGGAAGATCGCCATCATGCCGAGCAGGATGACGAGATTCAGCAGCAGAGCGAGAACGGCGTTGATTCCGGCGCCCTTGTAGTAGAGAAGCACGGAGAGGACCAGGGCGATGAAGCCGATGATCGACGCCAGGATGCCCTGGCGGATCGAGTCGCGTCCGAGCGACGGTCCGACCGTACGCTCTTCGAGAGTCGTCAACGATGCCGGCAGCGATCCGCTGCGGAGCACGAGAGAGAGATCCGCGGCCTGCTGCGCCGTGAAGCTTCCTTCGATGACGCCGGAGTCGGTGATCTGGCTGTTGATGACCGGCGCGGATACGACCTTGTTGTCGAGGACGATGGCCAGACGGCGATGCACGTTGGCGCCGGTGAGGTCGCCGAACTTGCGCGCACCATCAGGGGTGAGCGAGAAGCCGACGTTCGGCTGACCGAGCTGGCCTTTCTGCACGCGGGCGTTCTTGAGATCGGTGCCGGTGACGGGAACGGTCTTGCGAACCGCGTAGTACTCAATGCCCGCCGCGCGGCCCAGCGCGTCTTCCTTCGTGCCCGGCATGACGTCGACTTCCGTCTTCATGTTGTCGGGAACGCTGGCCAGAGCCGCTGCCGCGTCGGAGCCCGGATTGCCTTCGACGAGGCGGAACTGCAGTTGGGCCGTCGTCTTGATGATGTCTTTCACGCGGGCCGGGTCGTCGACGCCGGGCAACTGAATGACGATGCGGTAGCCGCTCTCGGGTGCGATGTAGGGCTCGGTGACGCCGAGGGCGTTGACGCGGTTGTCGATCGTCTCGACGGTGTGGGCGACCGTATCGCGCTCGATGGCCGTCTGCGACGCCGTCTTCATCTTGAACTGCATCAGCCCTTCGGGTGTGCGGCCGGTGTCGAAGGAGCCGAGGAAGTCTTTGGCGATCGTCTCGTACGGAGTGACCGGCGTATCGGCCGGGAGCGTGGCCACGAACGTGGTGTCGTTCACGCGGCGCGTCACCGGAATCGGCAGATTGGTTTTCTTCGCCTGCGCCTTCAGCATCTCCGAGGCCTGGTCGGTCTCGAGGCGAACGGCGTCGCCGACGTTGACGCGCATGACCAGATGCGTACCGCCCTTCAGGTCGAGGCCGCGTCGGATCGGCTCAGGGTTGTCTTGGGTCGGTATCGTCGCGGCGGCGAAGCCGACGAGGACAACGAGGATCAGGATGACTTTCCACAACAGACCTCTAGTCAAGATTTCCTCCAGGAAGATAGGGGGCGGTCACTCGGCCGCATCGCCCGTGGTGATTCCGGTGATCGCTGAACGTGCAACCTTGACCTTCACATTCTCGGCGATCTTCAGGTAGACAACTTCGGGCTCAACAGCCTGAATCGTCCCGTAAATCCCGCCCGATGTAAGGACGCGATCACCCTTTTTGAGCGTACTCAGCATTTCCGCCGTCTTCCGCCGCTGCTTGTTCGCAGGGGCGATGACGAGGAAGTAGAAAACAAGAAAGATTGCCGCAATCGGCAGGATGTTGATGAGAAAGGAGGCCGTTCCGCCGGAACCGGCCTGGAGAAGCAAAGCAATCGCTGTCATATCGTTTTTCTCTGTTTTTCGCTCGGGGGCTCTCTGTCGATCAGGCGTCTACTTCGCCGCTCACGACCCGCGAGAGGAACGCATCGCGAAAAGCCTGCAAAGAGTTGGACGCGATAGAGTGCCGAATACCTCTCATCAAGTCAAGGTAAAACGAAACATTGTGGACGGTGTTATAGACCATTGCCGCTATTTCGCCGTTCAAGTAGAGGTGCCGCAGGTAGGCGCGGGAGACCGTCCGGCAGGTCATGCAGGAGCAGTTGGGATCGAGCGGACGCTGGTCGGTGGCGTACCGCGCGTTCTTGATCGCGACCTTGCCTAAGCTCGTGAAAAGAGAGCCGTTGCGCGCGTTGCGCGTCGGCATCACGCAGTCGAACATGTCGATCCCCGCCGCCACGCCGTCGAGCAGATCCTCGGGCGTTCCCACCCCCATCAGGTAGCGCGGCTTGTCCGCGGGCAGCAGCGGCGCGGTGCCGCGCATGACCTCGAGCATCTCTTCCTTCGGCTCGCCCACGGAGACTCCGCCGATGGCCACGCCGTCGAACTCGATCGATCCGATCTCTTCCGCGCTGCGCTTGCGGAGGTCGGCGTGGATGCCGCCCTGGACAATGCCGAAGAGGGCTGATTCGCCGGTGCGCGCCGCGAGCGATCGCCTTGCCCACCGATGTGTCATCTCCATCGACCTTTCCACCTCGGCATGCGAGAGTCCGTACGCGGGACACTCGTCGAAGGCCATGGCGATGTCGACGCCCATCCGCTGCTGGATGTCGATCGACGTCTCGGGCGAAAGGAAGTGCGCCGAGCCGTCGATGTGACTCCGGAACTCGACCCCTTCCTCGCGAACCTTGCGAATCGACGCAAGCGAGAAGACCTGGAAGCCGCCGGAGTCGGAGAGAACAGCCCGATCCCAGTTCATGAAGCGATGCACGCCGCCGAGCTGCTCGAGCATGTCGACGCCCGGCCGCAGCATCAGGTGGTAGGTGTTGTTGAGGATGATCTCCGGTCCGATCTGGCGGAGTTGGTCCGTCGTCAGCGACTTGACCGAGGCCAGCGTCCCCACCGGCATGAACACCGGGGTCTGGATGGTGCCGTGCCGCGTGACGATCTCGCCGCGCCGGGCCGCCCCGTCGCGGGCAAGAAGCTGAAATGTGAGTCTTTGCATTGCGCGGGGAGCGTTATCTGCGCTTCCGGCCCCAAGGTCAACGTCAATCGTTCGAAGGAAGGGTCAGGTCGAAGCCGAAAACTGAAGACAGGTTGAGCCGATCGGAATGTTCGTAGCGAGGCCGGTTTCGACTTGACCGTTCCGCGAACCAGTCGCGCCATCGGCGGCTGAAAACGTAGCGTCGATGGTTCAAAACGTAGCATCGATGCTACAAAACCTAGCGTCGATGGTTCAAAAAGCACCGTCGATGCTACAAAACCTAGCGTCGATGGCTCAAAAAGTACCGT
>Ga0307470_10000049_pt1 | contig 86909 bp, 87 predicted proteins | sample atmos_gasesAM3C__FD_204565 | JGI IMG/M metagenome (GOLD analysis project Ga0307470, IMG submission 204565) | Hardwood forest soil microbial communities from Morgan-Monroe State Forest, Indiana, United States - atmos_gasesAM3C_05 | ecosystem: Environmental > Terrestrial > Soil > Temperate forest... | reverse complement strand
GGTCGTCTCGACCGCGGGCCCTCGGGCGTCCTCGCCCGAGGGCTGTGAGGGCGGAAGTCGGTGTTCCGTCGACGTTCTTGTTTGCCCGAAGTACAGCTTCTTCCGCGCAAACTCCTAGTCGTCGGCAAAGAGCTCCTTCCGGAACACTTCCCAGGGAATCGATTTGCCGCGCTCCGACGACGCGACAGCTTCGTCAATAGCAGCACTGAGCTCTTCGTCGATTTCCACCAGTTCGCCCGTTTCGGGGTCTACGTTGAATCTCGGTTCGTTGCTCATGAGCGGATGTTACCTCGGTGTCGCTGTGATTAGATTGGTGGCCCCTTTCCGCGTCTTACATGCCAAAGAGCCATCACTTCGAGCACCGGCGGTGTACCCGTCACGCGATAGTAAATCTCATATCCCACGCGCGGTAGACGGATGCGACGAACGTTTGGCAGCTTGACGTTCGTTGCGATGCGACCGATCCTCGGGGTTCGGGCGAGGATGCTGATCATTGCGCGGAACTCTTCTCCGATTGCGTCGGGCGCAGCCGTTCGGTTTACAAGCCACCAAGCCTCGGCCTCATCGATTTGCCGTTCTGCTGGAGCGGTTATGCCGATTGGCAGAGCATCTACTTCTCCCAGCGTTTGCGAAACACTTCCCAGGGAATCGATTCGCCGCGAGCCGACGACGCTGCTGCCTCGTCGATGGCCGCACTGAGCTCTTCGTCGATTTCCACCATTTCGCCCGTTTCGGGATCCACATTGAACCTTGGCTCGGGTTTGCTCATGCCGGAATTCTACCTCGGAGACGCTAGCGTATGCGGACATAGCGGCCTCCTGGCAGCGCTTTCAGCCACCCTCCCAGCTCGAGCTGCAGGATTGGCTCGGAGATCGCGGCGACGGAGCGGCCGAGCGACTCGGCGGCGTTGTCGATGTGCGTTCCCTCATCCCTGCGAAATGCGCGAAGTACTTCGCGCAGGACAGAGTCGGGTTGCGACGTTGCCGCCTTCGGAACGCGGAGATCGCCGGGTAGCTCGTCAAGGATGTCGCCGGTCTCGTGAACCAGCTTCGCTCCGTACTGGATCAGGCGGTGCGTCCCTTCCGAGCCGGGAGAAAAGATCGGACCGGGGACGGCGAAGACTTCGCGATTCTGCTCCGCTGCCATCCTCGCTGTGATCAGCGAGCCGCTCCGACCGGTGGCTTCGACGATCACCGTGCCGAGGGTGAGGCCGCTGATGATTCGGTTTCGGATGGGGAAGTTGAATTTGAGCGGCGGCGTACCCGGTGGAAACTCGGTGAGGATGAGTCCGCGCTCCTCGATCTTCTCGAACAGCCGCCGGTGTGAGCGCGGATAGACGATATCGATCCCGGTGCCGAGGACTGCGATTGTGTGGCCCGAAGCATCGAGCGCCGCCTGATGCGAGGCGGCGTCGACACCGCGCGCAAGCCCGGAGACGACCGCGATGCCGGCCGAGACCAGCTCGCGTGCGAGATGCGTGGCGGCGCTGATCGCGTAGGCTGAGGCGCGGCGGGAGCCGACCATGGCGACGGATGGCGTCCGCGCCAGCGACAGGTCGCCGCGGTAGAACATCGCCAGCGGAGGATCGATGATCTGCCTGAGCAGGGGAGGGTAGTCGTCGTCCGCCAGAGTGACTGCGGAACCGCGGAGCGCATCGACCCGTTTGCGAAGTTCATCGTTCCGCCACGGATCGAGAGGCGCCGCTGCGTCGATACTTAGCAGCTCACGCAACATGGACTCAGAGGCGCTGCACAACGATGCGAGCGGATCGAAGGCTTGAAGCAGGAGACGAATGCGTGACGGTGATAGTGGGAGAAGGGCATACGCGATCAGACGATCGCGAAGCGAGACATCGAGCATGGGCGTGGTTGGTGCCGCAGGAGGGAGCGATGCGTGGGACGCCGCCGGGGACAATGGTAATCTTGACAGCCGTGTCCGGTAAAGTCCGGATTGCATCGCCTGCCGCTGTGGAAGGAGATTCCCGATGAACAGGACGCTAAAAGGGACGCTTCGACTAGGGACGCTGGCTACCGCCATGCTGCTGGCGGCCGGTTGTTCGCATCAGTCAGATCTCTCCCGGCCGGCTTCGCAGGACAACTTCGGCGTGGAGATGGCACGCATGAATCTCTGGCGCGAGGCGATGTTCCGCTTCGAGCGCGCCATCGAGCTCAATCCCGGCGATGCGCAGGCGCACAACAACCTCGCCGTTGCGTACGAAGCGAATGGCGATTTCGAGAAGGCGCGCAAGGAGTACCTCGAGGCGCTGAAACTCGACCGCACCAATTCCTACATCCAGAAGAACTACAGCCGGTTCGTCGAGTTCCTTTCGCGCAACAAGAAGCGGCAGATCGCGCCAAAGGGAACGCCCACGCCGCCCACCGGTTCTGCCCCATCTGCTGGGTCGACCACGACTTCCGGACAGCCGGACAGGCCGATCGGCGCCGGGACCCCGCCGGCCACAGGGCTCGCTCCTCCGGCAGCGCCACCGAGTGATCGTCCGCAGCCGAATCCGCAGCCGCCACCAGCACCGAAACCTCCCGGAGGTGTCGCATGAAACGAGTCGCTGCGGTCATTACCTTGTTGCTCTTGCCGATCGCGTCGTTTGCCGGCGTGACGGAGGTCAAACTCAAGCTGCCTCTCAAGCCGAAGCTGTCGATCGGAGGGGGCGAGAAGATCGCCATCGCGCCGTTCGTGATCGCCAACCGGGAAAAGAAAAACGACCGTGCTTCGAAGGTCGACGTTCAGGCGGAGTTTCAGCGGTACCTGAAAAAGCAGCTCACCAAGAGCACCAAACTGCGACTCACCGATGTTCCACAGACGCGTCTCCCTGGGACGACTATGAAGGCGCTCGAAGCGAACCGCGATTTCTGGCGAAACCTCGGCTCACAGACCGGCGCTGACTTCATCGTTTCCGGCGTCATCGACTTCGATGTCAACGACAAGTCCGGCTACAAGACCGAAGAGTACGTCTCGCCCGCCGACGGCAGGACGTACTACCGCCAGGTTCTCATCGAGACGACAGGGTTCGTCTTCGACATCGATATCGCCGTCTTCAATGCGGATACCGGCGAGAAGGTTCTCGAAGACAATTTCCGCGATTTCAAGGAATTCGACCAGCGCAATTACGACGAGGTCCTCGGCCTGTTCGAGAATCTCCGCTCCATGGAGACGCAGCTCGTCGGCATTTTCGTGCCCCAGGAGACGTCAGCCACACGGTATGTGTTCACTGAATGACGCGGATGTCGCGGGTCCCCGAATTCCGACACGCGTTTGGAGGCTAATTTGAAGCGAACGATCGCTCTGCTCTTCGTCGTCTCCATGCTGTTCGCGCCGAGTGCGTTTCCGTTCGGCCAGAACAAGATTGTCTACGACAAGTTCCATTGGAACGTTTATCACGCCACGCATTTCGACATCTATTTCTACGATGAGGAAAAGCCGGCGCTGGAGAAGGTCGTCGACATGGCGGAGAGCGCGTATGACGACCTCTCGCGCAAGTTCAACTTCCAGGTCTCCAAGAAGATCCCGATCATCTATTACGCCACGCACTCGGCGTTCGAGCAGACGAACGTCGACCTGAATTTCATCCCCGAAGGTGTGGGTGCGTTCGCGGAGCCAACGCGCAACCGGATGGTTATCCCGATCGACACCACCGACGAAAAACTCCTCCAACTCGTGCAGCACGAGCTGACGCACGTGTTCGAGTACGAGATTCTGTTTCAGGGCAAGCTTGGCAAGGAAGTCACATCGAATCCGCCCACGTGGATGATGGAAGGTCTGGCGTCGTTCATGGGGAACGACGAGGACAGCAAGGACCGCATGGTGCTGCGCGACGCCGTGGTCAATGATGCGGTGCCGCCGATCACGCACGCTCAGGGCGGCGGCTACTTTGCGTACCGTTTCGGCCACGCGGTGTTTGCATTCATCCAGCAGAAGTACGGGTGGGAAGGGCTTCGCGATTTCATCTACGAGTACCGCAACACGCTCGGCAACTCCGTCGACAAGGCCCTCAAGCGCGCCTTCGATGTGAAGCCCGACGAGTTCGACTCACAATTCCGAACCTGGCTGCGCAAACAATACCTGCCCGCTCTCGTGTCAAAGGGTGAGCCGCAGGAGTATGGCGATTCGTTCAAGATTTCCGAGGGTACCGAGAGCGAGGATATGTCGCCGTCGCCGTCGCCGTCGGGCGATCTACTGGCGGCATTCGCGACCTACAAGGAAGATGTCGACGTAATCCTATACAACATCCCCGAACGGCGTCTGCTTCGCAATCTGACGAGCGGTTTCACGAGCAAATACGAGTACGCGATCGCGCAGATGCTTACAGTCGGGCCGGTCATGGGCCGCGACGTCGGCTTCTCGCCGAACGGCGATCAGATCGCTCTCTTTGTGAAGAAGGAGCGCGGCCGGAATCTGCTGCTCATCAATGCTCTGAACGGCCATATCGATCGTTCGGTGAAGATGGATTTCGAGCAGCAACTCGCGCCGACGTATTCGCCAGACGGCAAAACGATTGCCTTCGCCGGATTCAAAGGAAACGTCCCCGACATTTATCTTTATGACATTGCCAGCGGCGCGATCAGAAATCTGACGAATGACAAGTTCTTCGACGGCGCGCCGGTTTTCTCGCCCGACGGCAAATGGCTGGTGTACTCATCCGTCGTCAATGGATACGCCAAGCTGTTCAAGTTGAATCTGGCGAACCCGTCGGAGCGCTTTCAGCTTACGACGGGCGACTGGAACGACATCGACTCATGGTTCTCGCCTGACGGGAAGCGGATCTTTTTCGCGTCCGACAAGCAGACCGGCCGCAATATCGCCGCGGCGGTTGAGATCCTGCAGAACGCCGAAGTCAAGGCGAAACCGGAGAGCGCTACGCCGCCGGTCGATCTCACGAAATACGCCGCCTACAACATCTATTCGCTCAACCTCGACAATGGTGACCTGCTGCAATACACGGACGTCGTCGGCGGCTGCTTCACGCCGGTGGTTTTCACCGGCACGAACAATCGCGAGCGGATGGTATTTGCCTCTTACTACAAACGTCACTGGCGCCTTTACTCAACGACTACGGATAAGCCGCTGCATGCCGCGGAGAAGACGACGCTGCCTTCGGCGCCGATGCTGGCCTCAGCCCGCCCATTTTTTCAGCCACCGGTCGAGGTGACGATCGATCCGGACAAGATCGAACAGGTGAACAACCATAAGCTCTTCATCGATGACGTCGAAGTGAATGCCGGTGTCACGTCCGACAACCTTTTCCTGTCGCGGTCGGTCATCTTCATGAGTGACATGCTCGGCGACCGGCGCTTCATCGCATCACTGGACTCCGTTTCGTCGTTCTCGAATTTCGACTTTCTGTACCTCGACCTGCACAATCGCACCAACTGGGGATTCCGCATTTTCGACAGCCGTACGTTCTTCACCACACTTTCGACGACCAGCGACTTCACGCTCGACCGCCGCCAGCTCTATCGCGAGACCGGCTTCGTCGGAATTCTGAGCCATCCCTTCGATCGCTATCACCGAGTCGATGCCGGCATGGGCTACGAAGAGCGTGATGTCAATTACCCGTTCATAGACGACGCTGGAGATATTTTCTTCGTCAATCGCCGCGACAACTTCCCGTTTGTGACAGCCAGCTTTACGGGAGATACGACATCGTTCAAGGAATTCGGGCCGATTGCGGGGCATCGCTATGAAGTGGATACGGTGTTCGCGCCGAATGTCCACCGCAGCAACGGCACCGGCGGGCTGCTGACCAACGACTACACGATCGATGCCCGCCAGTACCTTCCGATCAGCTCGCGCGCGCTACTTGCGACGCGCGTATTCGCAGGGTATTCGCGCGGTTCGTTCCCGAATTTCTTTTACTTCGGCGGCTTGAATACCGTGCGCGGCTTCGAATACCGGTCCATCGTCGGAACCAAAGCCGGCTACGCAAACGCCGAGCTTCGCTTTCCGCTGATCGACGTCCTGGTTACTCCGATCATTGCCGTGACGGGCATCCGCGCCAATCTCTTCCTCGACGTCGGTGGCGCAAGCCTTCCTGGTCAGCCTTACGTGTTCTGGAAAAACCATCGGCTCGTGGATGGCGTGGCATCAGTTGGCTACGGCTTCTCATTCAATCTGCTGGGTCTCGAACTGCACTTCGACTTCGCCAAACGGACGGACCTTCGCAGCACCAATGGCAAGTTCCATTCGGAGTTCTGGATCGGAGAGGTGTTCTAAGGGAGGGCGGGAGCGCTTGCGATTTCACAACGTTTCGGGATCGAGCGGTTCCGTCCGACCAGCGAGGTAGTCCTCGTGCGCTTCGTCGGCGAGCTGGTCGAGGAGGGTCTGGGAGCGCCGAGAGAAGTCATCCCATTTGTGCTCGGATAAAAGCTCGGCAAGCGCCCAGGCGGCGAACGCCTCCTGCTCGGCCTCGGGAAGCTTGGATACGTCGGCGATGACTTTATCGAGAAGCGCGCCCATCCCGTGATTTTACTCCGGGGCGAACCGCCAGTGCATCAGACCCCGTCGTCCTCAACGTTCTTCAGATAGAACGAGAGCGACTCGAGATTGATGCGGAGGTCGACGGACTTGAGCTTGACGCCTGGACGGGTTCGAATTTGCGCCGGTGCGAAGTTCAGTACGGCCTTGATACCGGCATCCGCGAAGGCGTCATGAACACCTTGCGCGGCCTTGGCGGTCACAGCGATGACGCCGATGCCGACGCGGAGCTCACGGACGATAGTGACGAGGTCGTCCCACGCCAGCACCTCGAAACCGCTTCGTGATTTGCGGCCGATCTTGGTCTCGTCGTTGTCGATGATCCCGGCGATCTCGAAACCGTCTTCGTTGAAGCCGCCGTAGTCAGCCAGGGCCATGCCGAGGTTGCCGGCGCCGGCGATCAGAACCCGGCGGATGCGGTCGAGGCCGAGCTCGTGGACGATGTGGTCCTTGAGGCGCGGCACGTTGTAGCCGACTCCGCGCGTGCCGAACTCGCCGAAGCAGGCCAGGTCCTTCCGGATCTGCGCGGAGTTGAGGTGGAATTGCTCGGCCATGTCCCCGGATGAAACGGTCTTGTGGCCGGCGGACTGAAGGTACGTCAGACAGCGGAGGTAGACCGACAACCTGGCGGTCGTTATCTCGGAGGGCGGTTCGTTCGGCATAAGTCGAGGGCTACGGCAGAAGCGCGCGTGCTGCCGCGCCTGCCGCGTTGAAAAGAGGAGTTGGGAAGAGGCCGATGGCCAGGATGCCCACGATCGAGATCAACAGTGCGCTGGTGCCGAAGATGTCGGTGTCGAGGAGTGGGGAGTGGGGAGTGGGGAGTGGGGGGTGGGAGATCTCGTGTACTCCGTGTGGTTCCGCCTGCTCGTTGACGGCCACCGACACCCCTTCCTTCATGTACAGGAAGTAGACGACGCGCAGGTAGTAATAGACCGAGACGATGCTCATCAGGATGCCGATGAGGGCGACGGTCATGTGGCCGGAGTCGACGGCGGTCTTGAAGATGTAGAACTTGGCGATGAAGCCGGCGGTCGGCGGGAGACCGGAGAGCGAGAACATGCAGATCGTCAGCGCCAGGCCGTAGAACGGGCGGCGGAAGCCGAGGCCGGCGATGTCGTCGAGCGTCTGCGGATCGCTCTGGTTCTTCGCGAGCATCGACACAACGCCGAACGCGCCGATGTTCATGAGCGCGTAGGTGATGACGTAGATGCTGATCGCGGACACCGATTCGTCGCGCAACGAGAGCAGCGCGATGAGCATGTAGCCGACGTGGGCGATGCCGGAGTAGGCCAGCATGCGCTTGAGGTCCCGCTGGGCGATGGCGACAGCGTTGCCGATGATCATCGACAGGATCGAGAGCGCCGCGACCATCTTCATCCACGAGGTTTGCTGGATCACTGGTGTCATCGACGCGAAAATGCGAATGAGGGCGATGAGCGTGGCCGCTTTCGGCGCGACGGAGAGCCAGCCGGCGACGGGCGACGGCGCGCCCTGGTAGACGTCAGGAGCCCAGCCGTGGAAGGGCGCGACGGCGAGTTTGAATCCGAATCCGGAGATCATGAGGACGAACGCGATCGTCAGCAGCGGGTTCGAGGCATCGGCCGTGGCGAAGTAGCGCGAGAAGTCCGCGAAATTCGTCGAGCCGGTTGCGCCGTAGAAGAGTGCCGTCCCGTACAGGATGAACCCTGTCGCAAACGCTCCCATCAGGAAGTATTTGAGGCTCGCTTCGTTCGAGACGGCGATGCGGCGATGGAAGCCGACCAGGATGAAGATGCAGATCGAGAGAAGCTCGAGGCCGAGGATGACGATGAGGAGATCGAGCCCCTTGGCCATCATCATCATGCCGACGGTGCCCCACATCAGCATGGCGTAGAACTCGCCACGCTCGAATCCCTCGCGCGCCAGGTATGCACGGGCGAAGAGCGTGGCCAGGATCGCAGCAAGAAGGAACGTGTAATCGAAGATGATGGTGATGGCGCTGATCTGGTACGTGCCGCCGAACCAGTTGCCGCCGATAACGAGGCGCTCTCCCCAGCTTGCGACGAGGAAAACGACCACGGCCAGCGATGCGGTGGCGCCGCGCAACTTTGGTGCGAAGGCGTCGAAGAGAATCAGCACCATGCCGCCGATCGAGAGGATCAGCTCGGGCAGGATGGCATTCATCCATCCGTTTTCGAGCAGCGGAGTCAGGTTCAACGGACACCTCCGACGGCAGGGGCAACTGACTTGGGATGAAGCGCGTTTTGCGCGACCAGCGCTTTGCTGGCGTCGGTCTTGTGGACGATCTGAAGCAACTGCTGCACGCTCGGCGTCATCTTGCGGAGGAAGACGTTCGGGCGGACGCCGATCCAGACCATGAGCACGACCAGCGGAACGAGGGCAACGACTTCGTTCCAGGCGATCTCACGAACGTTCTTGTTCTCCTCTTTGGTGATCGGTCCGAAGAAGACGCGCTGGATGAGCCAGAGCAGGTAGATCGCGGCGAGGATGACTCCGGTCGCGGCCACGATCGTCGCGCGCGGCCAGGTCTGGAATGAGCCGGCCAGGATCAGGAACTCGCCGATGAAGCCGTTCAGGCCCGGTAATCCAACAGAAGAGAGCATGGCGATGATGAAGAACGTCGCGAAGACCGGCATCGTCTTCGCCAGTCCGCCGTAGTCGGCCAGCAGCCGCGTGTGGCGGCGCTCGTAGATCACCCCGACGCAGAGGAAGAGCGCGCCGGTGGAGAGGCCGTGGTTGACCATCTGCAGGATCGAGCCTTCGATCGAGGTCTGGTTGAGCGCGAAGATGCCAAGAACGCAGAAGCCGAGGTGCGAGACGGAGGAGTAGGCGACAAGTTTCTTCATGTCCGGCTGCACCCAGGCCACGAGCGCGCCGTAGACGATGCCGATCACGGCCAGCGCGATGAGGAGGCTGGCGTATTTGGCGGTGGCGTCCGGGAAGAACGGAAGCACGAAGCGGAGGAAGCCGTAGGTCCCCATCTTCAGCATGACGCCAGCGAGGATGATCGAGCCGCCGGTGGGCGCTTCGACGTGCGCGTCAGGCAACCAGGTGTGCAGCGGAAAGAGCGGCACCTTGATGGCGAAGGCGAGCGCGAAGGCGAAGAAGAGCAGCACCTGCGCGTGCGGCGCGAGCGACGTCCCGTAAAGCTCCGTGATGGTGAAGGTCAGGACGCCGGTGTTGTGGAAGTGGGCGAAGGCGAGATAGATGATGCCGAGAAGCATCAGGAGCGAGCCCGCGATGGTGAAGAGGAAGAACTTGATCGCTGCGTAGATCCGGTTCGCGCCGCCCCACACGCCGATGACGAGATACATCGGCAACAGCGTCAGCTCAAAGAAGACGTAGAAGAGCAGGAGGTCGCTGGCGACGAAGACGCCGATCATCGCCGCTTCCATGATCAGGAAGGCGATGACGTACTCCTTCGGATGTTTGTGGATCGTGTTCCACGATGAAAGGAAGACGACCGGCGTGAGGAGCGTGGTCAGCAGGATGAGCCAGAGCGAGATGCCGTCGACACCGAGTGCGTAACGGATGCCCCATTGCGGAATCCAGGCGAGCGATTCGGTGAGCTGGAGTCCGGCCACGCCTTCCTGAAATCCGTTGAGGATGCCGAGCGAAGCGACGAACGTGGCCAGCGACGCCAGCAGGCCGAAGCCCTTGATCGCGGAGGCCGCGGTCTTCGGGAAGAAGAGCAGGATCACCGCGGCGGTGATGGGAAGCCAGAGGGTGATGGAGAGGATGTTCGTCATGCCAGCACCCAGATGAAGACGATCACGCCTAGAAAGAACATCAGCGCGTAGTTGCGGACGTTGCCGGTCTGGAAAAAGCGGAGGAGATCGCCGATTGCGGCGACGATGTAGCCAACGATGGCCAGCGTACCGTCGATGAGGGCGTCGATGCCGCGCCAGAGAAATTGCGAGAAGCCTTCGAGCGGACGGACGATCGTTGCGTCGTAGGCTTCATCGACGTACCACTTGTTCTCCATCCCGCGGGCGACTGCCGGCATGTTCTGCGCGAACTGGTTGTCGGCGTCGAGGCCGCGCGTGCGGAAGCGCGTCCGGGCGATCCACCAGCCGATGACGGCGATGGCGCTGGAGACGAGCATCAGCGCGTACTCGACGTTCGGCGAGATCTCGTACTGCGCTTCGGGCACGCCGCCGATCTCGGGGAAGATCGGTTTGAGCCACGCTGCCAGGAAGTGATGATGCGGCCATCCCAGCAGCGCACCGCCAACGGCGGAGAGCGCGGCCAGGATGATCAGCGGAATCGTCATCGACGCCGGCGATTCATGCAGGTGATGCTCCTGCTCGTGCGTTCCTCTGAAAGTCCCAAAGAAGGTCAGGTAGACGAGGCGATACATGTAATACGCGGTGCAGAAGGCGGCGACGGTGCCGAGGCTCCAGATCAACCAGCTGAATGGCTTGGGGAAGTAGGGATTGTTGAGCGCTGACGCGAGGATCTCGTCTTTGGAGAAAAACCCGGCGAAGGGCGGGAAGCCGGCGATCGCGTAGGTGGCGATCGCAAACGTCCAGTAGGTGATGGGGATCTTCGATTTCAAGCCACCCATCTTGCGCATGTCCTGTTCGCCGCTCATGGCGTGAATGACCGAGCCGGATCCGAGGAAGAGGCAGGCTTTGAAGAAGGCGTGCGTGATGAGGTGAAAGATGCCGGCCGTGAAGGCGCCGACGCCGACGCCGATGAACATGAAGCCGAGCTGCGAGACGGTGGAGTAAGCGAGGACTTTCTTGATGTCCCACTGCCGGATTCCGATCGTTGCGGCGAAGAGCGCGGTCAGTGCGCCGATCAGTGCGACGACCATCATCGCACCGGGTGCGAGGCGGAAGAGCGCGTTGGAGCGGACGACCATGTAGACGCCGGCAGTGACCATCGTGGCGGCATGGATGAGGGCGGAGACGGGCGTCGGGCCGGCCATGGCGTCGGGCAGCCAGACGTAGAGGGGAATCTGGGCGCTCTTGCCGACGGCGCCGAGGAAGAGCAGGAGGCAGATGGCGGTCAGTAGCCAGTGCTCGACACCGCCCGCGGCAGCGATCGACGACACCTTGGCGAAATCGACAGTCCCGAAGTAGGCGAACATCAGGAACATGGCGATGAGGAAGCCGAAGTCGCCGATGCGGTTGACGACGAAGGCTTTCTTGCCGGCAGCGGGGGCGTAATCGGTCTCGTAGTAGAAGCCGATCAGCAGGTAGGAGCAGAGGCCGACGCCTTCCCATCCGACGAACATGAGGAGGTAGCTGCTGCCGAGGATCAGCACGAGCATCTCGGAGAGGAAGAGGTTCAGGTAGGCGAAGTAGCGCCCGTAGCCATCCTCATGAGCCATGTAACCGACGGAGTAGAGATGGATGAGGAAGCCGACCCAGGTGACGACCATCAGCATGACGACGCTGAGCGGATCGAGCTGGAAGGAGATGTCAGCGCCGATCGATCCCGACGCAATCCAGTTGTAGACGAGATTGAGGTGACGGCCGCCGGTGGGATAGGCGGCGTGATACTGCACGACGGCGATGGTTCCGGCGATTGCGGCGCCGAGCGATGCCAGGAGCGCCACGGCAGTGACAAACCCCTTGCCGAGGCGCTTGCCGAACAAGCCGTTCAGCAGGAAGCCGGCGAACGGCAGGATGGGGATGAGCCAGAGTGTGTTGAGCATGGGGCTGAAGGCTGAAGGATGAAGGGTGAAGGACGAATTCGGGCGCGATCGCCGCTTAATTCATCCTTCCGCCCTCATCCTTCATCCTTTGATTTCTCCTCGCATAAGCCGGTGCGAGGAGAGCCCCGCATCAGCCTTGATCTTTCAGTCGTTCCCGGTAGTCTTCGGAAGAGGCGGGATCGAGCTCCCAGCGATGTTTGTCGCGCTCCTCTTCTTTCTCTCCGACTCTCAGCGTCTCGTCGTCGGCGTAGGTGATCCCCATCGCCGCTGCGGTTTCCTCCGTGTTGTTCTGTTCCGGGGTCGGGGTACTGCCTGTCGAAGCCTCGTCGCCCTGCGACTCGGCCATGTCCCACTGCGCGTCGATGTCACCGCCCGAGAGCGAGGGATCGACGCCGTTGTTCTCGCGAAGCCGGTCGGAAAGCTGCTGCGATCCGGCGGCGATGTCTACTCCTGGCGGCCCGATACGATCGTCGATGCCGTCCCGATTCCTGTCTTTGCGTTCGTTCTCTTCCCAGTCGATGAGCTTTTCGGTCTTGTCCATGATCCAGACTCCTTTTGCCTGAGTCTGGATACTTGCGATGTCTATGCCGGAGGCCGGTTTTTCCGGTGTTCTAACCCGGCAAAACGCCTCCCCGCCCTACCACCTCATCAAATTTGCCTCATCCACATCGATCGTATGGCGGTGATGGAACAACGAAATGAAAATGGCCAGGCCGACGGCGGCTTCGGCGGCGGCGATGGCCATGACGAAAAAGACGAAGAGAAGACCATGAAGCTGGTGGAACTGGCGGGCGTACGCGACGAAGGTGAGGTTCACGGCGTTCACCATCAGCTCGATGCACATGAAGATGGTGATGCCGTTCTTGCGCGTCAGCACGCCGCAGACGCCGATCGTGAAAAGGATGGCGCTCAGGATGAGGAACCAGTGGGTCGGGATCATGGGGCCACCTCGATGCGGGGCGTTTCGTCGTGCGGCGTGGCCAGGTTTTCGGTCGTTGTTCCTGCGGACAATGGCGCCACGCCCGCTGCCCCGGTGCGGCCACTCAAGAGCAACGCGCCGACGATCGCGGCCAGCAGAAGGATCGAGACCATCTCGAACGGGAAGATGTAGGCCTCGAACATCCGGATGCCGACGGTCCGCGCATCCGACACGAAGGGGCCATCGGGAAGCTGGGTGACGCCGAACTTGGCGAGGTAGTAGATGAGGGCGAGACCGAAGGCCGCGCTGCTCGTGTAGCCGAGAAACTGCTGCACGGGGCGCGTGCGCGGCTCTTCCTGATGCTGCAGGTTGAGCAGCATGATCACGAAGAGGAAGAGGACCATGATCGCGCCTGCATAGACGATCACCTGCAACGCGGCCAGGAACGGCGCTTCGAGCAGCACGTACATCACGGCCAGGGCGAAGAACGACGCTACGAGCGAGAGCGCACCGACTACGGGATTCCGATGCAGAACGACGGTCGCCGCGAAGATCACGGCGATGGCGGCGAAGAAGAAGAAGATCGCGAACGTGATCATAGCCATCCTCGGGCGATGAAAAGGGCAACGATCACGACATTCACCACCGCCATCGGCAGGAACACTTTCCATCCGAGTTTCATGAGCAGGTCGTACTTGAGGCGTGGGATCGTCCAGCGTACCCAGACGAAGATGAAGAGGATGATGCTGACCTTGGTCACGAACGAGAGCGCCGACAGCGCGAAACCGACCCAGGTGGCCGGCTCGGTGTACCAGGGGATGTCCCAGCCGCCGAGGAAGAGCGTCGTTACCAGCGCCGACATCGTGGCCATGGCCATGTACTCGGACATGAAGAAGAGCGCGAACTTCATCGACGAGTACTCGGTGTGATAGCCGGCCACGAGCTCGGCATCGGCTTCCGCAAAGTCGAACGGCATCCGGTTCGTTTCGGCAAAGCCTGAGACAAAGAAGACGATGAAGGCCATCCACATCGAGGGCGAGAAGATGTTCCAGGCCGGGAGCTTGATCACGTTGAAGAGAACGAACGATCCGGTCTGGCGCCAGACGACGTCCGTAAGCGAGAGCGATCCTGCAGCGAGCAGCACGCTGACCGCGGCCAGCGTGAGGGCCAGCTCGTACGAGATCATCTGCGCCGAGGCGCGGATGCCGCCGAATAACGAGTACTTGTTGGCCGAGGCCCAGCCAGCCATGACGATGCCGTAAACGCCCATGGAAGCGAGCGCGAAGATCAGCAGGATGCCGATGTTGACGTTGGCGATGATCGGCTCGAAGAGGCGTCCGCCCGGAAGCGCGAACGGCCTGCCCCACGGCACGACGGCGATCGTCGTCAGCGCCGGGATCAGTCCGAACATCGGCGCGATGGTGTAGAGGATCTTGTTTGCCTTCGCCGGCAGCATGTCCTCTTTGAGCACGAACTTGAACGCGTCGGCGAACGACTGGAAAAGGCCGAACGGGCCGACACGGTTCGGGCCGGGACGGTCCTGGATGAGCGCACTGCCGCGCCGCTCGACCCACACCATGATCGGCGTGACGTTGAGCATCGCGCCGAGGACGATCGCGATCTTCAGTACCGAGAGGCCAACGTCAACCCAGTCGATCCCGTGCATGTCGTCTTACGCCTGCACCGCCGCCGCTTCGGCGATCGGAAGTGTGGGAATGTGATCGAGCGTGCGCAGCTCGGCGGCTTCCGGGTAGAGCATCGCCCCGATGCGCCGGTAAACCTCGAGGTCGCTCACGGCCTGTCCTTTCGGCGGATAGGCCTGATGAATGCGCTGCACGCGTCCCTGAAGATTGGTGAATGTCCCTTCCTTCTCGGCATGGATCGTCGAAGGGATGAGGACGTCGGCAACATCGTTCAGCGGATGGTTGGCATCCCACGACATGACGACGAGGAACTTCGCCTTGCGCAGATTAGCGACGACGGCAGGATCTTTCGCACGCTCGCTGAAGTTGGCGTCGGTGATGAAGAGGACGTCGATGCCTTGGGCACCGTTGGTGAGAAGATCGTTGATGACGTTGCCGGTCGTCGGTTGTCCGTTGTCCGGCGTCTGTTTTTCTCCGGCCCCCGACTCCCGACCCGCGACTCCCAACGCCGCTGCCACTCCCCGATAATTCGGCGCGGCCTGCGTCCCTACGATCCACTCCGTCCGTGACTTCATCCGGATCGGCTCGATGGCGTCGACCATCACGTCTGCGGACGCGCCCATGCGCTCGACGAAGACGTCTTTGGCGAGCCACGCTTCTTCGTTCGTCATGTTCGCGGAGAAGATCGCGGCGGTCTTCGATGCGCCGCGGACGGCGGTGCCGATCGCGTCTAACGCTTCATTCCACGTTGAGATGCCGAGGTACTCGTCATCGTTGCGGACCTTGGGGACGACCACGCGATCCGTGTCGTAGCGCTCATACGAGAAGCGTCCGAAGTCGCACAGCCAGTGATCATTCACCTCGGGATTCACACGCGGCCGGTAACGGAAGATCTGTCCCTGCCGGAAGCCGACGAAGATGTTGCATCCGACGTCGCAGCCGTTGCAGACGGATTCGGCGGACTCGAGGTTCCAGACGCGCGACTCGAAGCGGAACTCGCGCGTGGTGAGTGCGCCGGTCGGGCAAACGTCGGTGACGCACGCCGACATCCAGTTGTTGAGTGGTGTACCCGGAAAGACGCCCACCTCGGTCGATGCGCCGCGCTTGAAGAATCCGAGCTCGCCGGTCTCGGTGATCTCGGAGGTGAAGCGGATGCAGCGCGTGCAGTGGATGCAGCGGTTCATGTTCTGCACGACGTGCGGGCCGATCGCAGTGCGGTCCATGCCGGGATAGGTGCGCTTGAACTCACCGTAGCGCGAGGCCACGGAGCCGTAGTTGAAGGCGTAGTCCTGCAGCGGGCATTCGCCGGCTTTGTCGCAGATCGGGCAATCGAGCGGATGGTTGATGAGGAGAAACTCCATCTGCCCCTTCCGCGCCTCGTCGACTTTGTCGTTCCAGACGTGGATTTTCATCCCTTCTTTAACTGTCGTGGAGCAACCTGCCTGCAGCTTGGGCATGCCCTCGATCTCGACGAGGCACATCCGGCACTGGCCGACGACGCTGAGTGAGGGGTGGTAGCAGAAATGGGGGACGTGGATGTCGGCGGCTTTGGCCGCTTCGATACAGTTGATGCCTTCCTGCACGTCGACTTCGACGCCGTCGATGGTGATTTTTGCCATACGTTGTTCTCGGTGGGGCTCCGAAGGGATGCAGGATCAGGGCCGTGGAGCTGGCTGTTCGTGAAGGCCTTCCGGATGAGAATCCGTGAAAGTTTTCACAAGCGCGGAGAATACTTGCTGGGGTAGTTGGCGTCAATCATTGCGGCGGCCGAATGATTGCGGTGGCCTGGCGGCCACCGCGTTGTCGGTTGGTTGCGCCGGCCTGGCGGCCGGCGCGTTGTCGGTTGTCGGTTGATTGCGGCGCTGCGCGCCGCGATGGCCGGCGGAGCCGGCGAGAGATCGTAGCCCCCGGTTTCAACCGGGGGGTTGGTGAGCGGACGCCGGTTTTTCGTCGAGTGGACGATGTGAGTCAAGAGGTTGCTGTAGCTGTGAGGCATGGCACGGACGTCCCAGCGCAATGTCACCTCGGGATCTGTCGCCCGCTAAAGCGGGCTCGCAAATATTGGGGCCGGCCCGAATCCCCCCGGTTGAAACCGGGGGCTACGATCTCAAGCCGGCTTCGCCGGCAGAACGTCCAAACTCCAGTGCGGCGCTGCGCGCCGCGTTGTCGGGGCTGCGGAAGGGTTCGAGTACGTTGTAGACTCAGAAGAACAAGCGGCCTAGCGGCCCCGGAACGAACCGCCAGCAACCGACCATCGGCAATCGACCATCGGCAATCGACCATCGACGACTAATACTGACAACGCGACGGCCGTCAGGCCGTCGCAATCAACTGACAACCGACAACGCGCGACCCGCAGGGTCGCGCAATTCACGACAACGCGCGGCCCCCAGGGCCGCGCAATCCACGGAGATACCTTGAGAAAAGACATCGTCATCGCGGTCACAGGGATCGCAGTCGTCGCCGCCATCTGCTTTGGGCTTGCTCTCATGAAGCCTGATTTCAAGCCGTTCGCATCATTCCGGAGCGCCACTCCGGCCACGACCGAGGCCGGCCAGGATCACGTCATTCTGAAAGTGAATGACGAAGGGATTACCGAGAGCGAGTTTTCGGCTGCGTTCTCGCAGCTTCCGGAAGACATGCAGCGCCAGTTCGGATCCGAGCCCGGCAAGCAGGCCTTCGCCGAGCAACTCGTCCGGCTGAAGATCCTGGAGCAGGAAGGACGCAAGCTCGGCGTCGAAAAAGACCCCAAGGTTGCCGGTCAGCTCGCCGCCGACCGTACCAACATCATGGCCGCCGCCGCCGCCCAGAAGCTCCTTCCGGCGCCGACAGACGCCGCGGTGCAGAAGTTCTATAACGACAACAAGCAGAAATACGAGGCAATGGAGCTGAGCCACATCCTCATCGCTTATCAGGGAGGCGCCGTACCGCCGCGCTCCGGCGCTCCGCTGAGCCAGCAGGACGCGATGAAGAAGACGATGGCTATCGAGCAGCAGCTCAAGCAGGGCGCCGATTTCGCGCAATTGGCCAAACAGGTGTCCGACGACGCCAGCAGCGCCGAGCGTGGCGGTGTCCTCGGCCCCTTCAGCCCCGGCATGCTGCCGCCCGAGATCGAGTCGCACATCACCCAGCTCCAGCCCGGCCAGATCAGCGAGCCCGTGCCGTCGCGCTACGGCATTCACATCTTCAAAGCGGGCGCCCGCACCTCGCAGCCGTTCGAGCAGGTGAAGCAGGGGATCGCTCAGCGCGTGCAGCGCCAGAACACGCTGGACAAGATCGAAGTGATGCGCAAAGCGGCCAAGGTCGATTTCGATCCGAAGTTCTTCCCCGAAGCGCAGCAGGCGAAGACGCCGGCGAAGAAGCCGTCCTAGACCGCCGATGAACGAGACCGGAGCCCGCGTCCTCGTCGTCGAGGATAACGACATGAACATGCAACTCGTCGAGTATCTGCTCGAAGAGGGTGGCTACCAGATCGTCAAAGCCGCCAGCGGCGAGGACGCACTCTCGATCGCGCGCGGCGGCGAGCCGGTGGACCTGATCCTGATGGACATCCACTTGCCGGGTATCGACGGCCTCAGCGTGGTCCACGAAATGAAGGCCGACGAGCGCACGAAATCGATCCCGATCCTGGCCCTGACCGCCCACGCCATGCGCGGAGACCGCGACCGCTTCCTCGAAGCCGGCTGCGACGGCTACATCTCCAAACCGATCGACGTAAAGACCTTCCTGACCTCGGTGAGGCAGTATCTGAGCGCGTAACAAACCCTGTCACCACGGAGACGCAGAGTTCGCAGAGCACGGTTTCAACTCTGTGTCCTCTGTGTCGCTGTGGTTGATTCCAAACCGGCCATCCGGCGCGCAAGTAACTGGCTGTTAAGGAGTTACAACTTCCAGGAAAGCAACTGCCTGATCCTCTGCCGCCCGGAACGGCCGATTCCGATCATCTTTTCTTAGATCCGGATCATCTTTGGAGAGATCGGGATCATCTTTTCTTAGATCCGGATCATCTTTGGAGAGATCGGGATCATCTTTTCTTAGATCCGGATCATCTTTGGAGAGATCGGGATCATCTTTTCTTTGGTCCGGATCATCTTTGGAGAGATCGGGATCATCTTTTCTTTGGTCCGGATCATCTTCGGATTGATCGGGATCATCTTTTTCTTGGATCCGGATCATCTTTGGAGAGATCGGGATCATCTTTTTTTTGATCGGGATCATCTTTGGATTGATCCGGATCATCTTTTCTTTCCTCCCGATCAACTCTGGTTTGATCCCGATCAACTCTGGATTGATCCGAACCTCCCTTTTACCTACCGCTAGAAAATACTTTTCCCTACCCCGTAACCTTCACTCGGGCTCTTACGTCACAAGTATGTCTGAGAGAGATCAGACCGCCCGGCAACGCGTCCGTTGACGGGTGAGTAGACAGGCCGGCCGGCTATTGATTGATGACGCTGTAGTAAGGAGCTTGATGATTCATGTCTGCGACGGATACTTCCCCCTCTCTATCCACCGAATCCACCCCTGACGGCCCCGCCGCGGCGGCCGCGAAGGCAGTGGAGCTGATCGCCCAGCAGTATCGCGATGCCATCGCGGGGCTGCTGACGATCATGCCTCTGCTGAAGTACGACTCCCGCCAGACCAGGCGTGTCGCTGCCAGCGCGAAGTTCGCGGCGGCCTTGATCGAACCGACGATCGCCACGCCGCCGCACAACCCGACGGTGCCGAGCTTCGCCCTCACGTCGCCGAGATAGACCGGGCTGTGAAGAAGGTTATCAACCGTCGCAAGCGCGCCACACCGGTTGCCACCCCGACGCCAACCCCGGCCCCGGCCCCGGCCGAACTGCCGCCCGGCGCGAGGAGTCTTCTGGCGTCCCGTCCAGCCCCGGCCAAAACCGCCGAGCCGGAAAACGTCGCCGACCTCTTCGACAAAGCCCTCGACGACGTGACGAAGAAGTAGTCCCCGTATCCGCCGCCCCCCACTGGCCGGGTGGGGGGCAGCGCTTTCCTTGGATTTTGGAAGCTTGAGCAGAGGCGAACCTAACCCGCCCCGCGTGCGCGCCGGATTCTTCGCAACGTCTCGTAGGCGACCGTTGTGGTGGTCACCCAGACCGTTCCGGCGGTGACGCCGGCCAGAACGTCTGAGATCCAGTGAACGCCGAGGTAGACGCGGGAGAGGGCGATGGCAGCGAGCAGCGTGTAGAGGAACGCCATCACCGCCGTTTTCGCCGGCCAGCTCCGAATCGCCCGGAACGCCAGATAGGCCAGCGCACCAAATGCCACCGCAGAGCCCATGGCGTGGCCGCTCGGGAACGAGTAACCGTTAGCGCGGCGCAGCATCTCCGCGACGTCGGGACGGGCGCGCGCGAAATAGCGCTTCAACTCCATGTTTAGCAGACCTCCGCCCCCCGCCGTGACGGCGAGGTAGATCAGCCAGCGCCAGCGGCGGCGGATTGCCAGGATGACGCCGATGACCGTGACGATCGCGGCAACGCTGACCGGCCCGCCGATGATCGTCATGACCGTGAAGAAGGTGGTAGCTCCGGGCGAGCGCTCGGTGAGGCTCCAGTCGTGGATCCGGGCATCGGTCTGTACGAGTGTGCTGCTTTTCGCGCGCACGTTCTCGGCGAGATCCATGAAGCCGTCGCCCGCCCAGGCTGTGAGCAACGCTCCGGCGATGAGAATCGCCGCCACCGGCAGGTAGTTCTTGAAACGGTCGTGCGTGCTCGAAATCCACTTCGTAGCCCACGCACTGCGCGCCATCAGGCGGGCAAGCATCTGTCCCACATGCCTCACCGCGGGGAGCGTGGCATAGACGACCGCCCAGAGAACCAGGAAGACCGCTGCAAAGATGGCGAACAGCATTCAGCGCAACTGAGCACAGACGATGCCTTAATGGGGAATCGCAGTTCGGGGGTCGGGTGTCGGAGCTGGCTGGGAAGTCGCGCTTCGGGAGTCGGGGTTCGGAGCCCGGTCGGGGAGTCGCAGTTCGGGAGTCAGGTTTCGGAGCCTGGCCGGGAGTCGCAATTCGGAGGTCGCGTGTCTGAGCTGACAGATCGCTCCGACACCCGACCCCCGGAACCCGGCTCCCGCGCCCGGCGAAATCCTCGAACCCCCTTGGACGTTCCGTCCTGCACTGCCGTACCTGTGTCACGATGCCTGCGGAAGTACTCCGAATGATCCCGACAAACGACTCTCCGGAGCCAGACGACCGCCAGTTGGTCGAACAGGTCCGGCACGGCGACGAGGGCGCATTCGAGACGCTCGTCCGGCGGAAGACTTCCAAGGTCTACGGCCTCTGTTACCGCGTCATCGGCAACAGCGAGGATGCCAAGGACATCTCCCAGCTCGTTTTCATCAAGCTGTGGGAGAACATCGAGAAGTACGACGCCCAGTACGCCTTCGACACCTGGCTGTACCGCATGGTGACGAACGTCGCCATCGACTTCATGCGCAACAAGCACTCGCGCGACAACGCCGTCAACTCGACCCTGCGCCTCGTCAAGACCTCGGTCGATCCGGAGCAGACGGTGATGGTGCAGCGCAAAGAGGTCGAGACAGTCTTCAACGCCGTCTCGGACGTCCTCTCGCCGAAGCAGAAGACGATCTTCGTCATGAGCGAGATGGAAGATCTCCGCTCCTCCGAGATCGCCAAAATCCTCGGCTGTCAGGAGTCCACCGTCCGCAATCACCTCTTCAACGCCCGCAAGGTGATGCAGCAACAGTTGAAACGCCGGTTTCCTGAATACGCGCGGCTGTGGGAGGAAACGCGATGATGACCTGCCGGAACTTTCGCGAAAAACTCCAACCCGGAACCAGCGAACCGGAGCTGCTCGATCACCTTCGTCACTGCGATGCCTGTCTCGACTTCGCCATGAGCGTCGATCCTGACCTCTTCTTCCGCTCGATCGGCGGCGAAGAGATGGTCCCGCCCGGCGGCGTCGACGCCTTCGTCGGCGATGTCGTGTCGCAGGTTCGTGTGCGTCAGGCTGAGACCTCGCTGGCACCGCATCGCACGGTCAGCGTGTGGCAGCGCCTTGCCATCGCCGCAACCGTGGCCGCTGGTGTCACGGGCGCGATGCTTGCCTACCGTTTCGAGCACCGCCCGGTCACGCATCCGGCGAGTGCCATGGCAGTTGCCGCCAGGACGCCGGCCGCTCATTTCGCCCCGACCGCGACGAAATCGTTCGTCGAAACGTATTCATCCCATGACGCGACGATTGTCGAGATGCCGAACGACGGCAGCGACACCAAAGTCGTGATGATCTTCGACGATAAGTTGCCGGCGGATTTATGAACTTCAAGCGTGTTCTTCTGATGATTTCGATGATGCTGGCCCTCTGCGGGGCAGCGTTTGCAGAACCTGCAGGCGAGCCTGCCGCGGCAACGGATGCCAAGGCGGCGCTATCGGTGCGGTCGTTCACCTTCAAGTTCAAGCAGGCTGACAAAGCTGCCGCGGCAATCAAACCGCTTCTGAGCGCCGAGGGCTCGATGTCGATCCAGCCGTCATCGAATGCGCTCGTGGTCACCGACCACGCCGAGAACATGAAAGCGGTGGCAAAGATGATCGGCGACTTCGACAAGGAGCCGCAGAGCTTTCGTCTTTACGTCCGCATCGTCGGCGCCTCGCGCGTCGAAGGTGCGGCGAAGATCCCGGACGACCTCAAAGATGTGGCCCGGAAGCTGGCCATGCTTCCGTACAACACCTACGAAAGTGTCGGCGAAGCGACCGTGCAGGGGAAAGAAGGGGACCCGGGGCTCATCGACATGACCACCGGCTACCGGGCCGGCTTCCACTTCGGCGAATACGACCCGGCCAGCGATTCGATCGCGGTCAAAGATCTGCAGATTTCCAAACTCACAGGCGCACAAAAGGATCAGTTGACGTCGCTGCTCAAGACCTCGCTGAACCTGACTATCGGCCAGACTTATATTCTCGGCGCGTCGAAGGCCCCGCAAAGCCAGCGTGCGTTGATGATCGTCCTCGTCGCTCGACGGTAGAGCGGCGGCAACCTCCTACACACGGGCGCGGCGGATTCACCCTCCTGCCGCGCCCTTTTTTGCGATGCGGCAAGCCAGCAACCCCTCCCGCTATCGCGCGACCCTGCTATCCTTCGCCCAATTCGTTCATCGGAGGATTTGCATGCGCAGATTCGCTTTCGTGACCGCGGTTTGTATGCTGATCGCGCTTCCCCTTGCCGCACAGAACACCGACATCGAATCGCTCTCCGGTTTGCAGTTCAACTTCGGCAATCCCGGAGCGCGATCGCTCGGGATGGGTGGCGCCTTTCTCGGCCTGGCCGATGACGCTTCAGCCGCGGAAGCCAATCCGGCAGGGCTGACCATTCTTCGGAAGCCCGAGATCACGATCGAAGGACGCAACTACCAGGAGCAGCAGGTCTTCACGACCAGCGGCACGTTCCCCGACCTCGTGCGCACCGGTTTCAGTCACTACAGCCAGCGCATCGATCCGACCTTTGCCAGCATCGTCTACCCGATCAAACGCTTCACCTTCGGCGCCTACTACCACGAGCCGCTGCGCAACGAAGGCACCGGCCAGGTCGTCCCGATACGTAACAGCTTCACCGGCGAGATCAAGACCGACGTCCCCAACTTTTTCCTCCCGGTCGACAGCAACGGAAACGCCACCGGCGGCCCGATCACGTCTGCCGCTTGCCAGGCCCTACGCCAGACGAATCCGTTCGCCTGTCTCGAGTACACGGTGCTGCCGTTTCTCAGCTCCGTGAAGATTCAGGAGAAGACTTTCGGCCTCGCCGTCGCCTACAAGATCGGCAACTTCTCCATCGGTGCCACGGCGCGCTCCCAGCGTTTCAACGAGACCGCCTTCACGTTCCGCGTGACGCCGACCGGCGATTTCTCCAGCATCTCCGTCCAGGCCACGAGTGACATCCGCAAGAACAACGACGTGGCGAAGGACAAGAGCGACATTACGTTCGCGGGCGGCTTCAAGTGGGCGCCCAATGACAAGTTCTCTATCGGCGGCGTCTACAAGCAGGGAGCGAAGTTCGTGGCGCCGACGTTCGCTGCCAACGAGAACACCAACTTCGCGTTCGTCAAGGCCGCGGATACAACGTTCCATATCCCCGACGTCTACGGTCTCGGCGTGTCGGCTCGCCCGATTCCGGTCCTCACGGTCAATGCAGACGTGGTGCGGGTGAAGTACTCGAACCTCGTTGACAACTTCGTCTCGATCAACGCGAACGTTCGCGCCATCGACAAGGCCTACGCTGCCGCCGACGCCACCGAGCTTCACCTCGGCGGCGAGTACTTCTTCTCGACGAAAATCCCCTTCGCCGTGCGCGCCGGCTACTGGCATGATCCGCAGCACTCGATCACCTACGAGGGTCCGCTGAAAAACGCCGATGAAGTTGCCGCCGCCGTTCTCTTCCCGAAAACGAAATCGTTGAACCACGTCTCCGTCGGCGCCGGCCTGGCCTGGCCCCGCTTCCAGATCGACGCTGCCTACGATCGCTCGCAGTTGTTCCGAGTCGGCTCGATCTCGATGGTGACTAGATTCTAGCGGCTGCGCCGCGTTGTCGGTTGATTGCGCTTCGCGCGTTATCTTTGTTTCTTGCGCTTGTTGGACAACGCGCGAAGCGCAACTAACCGACAACCGACAACGCGCGAAGCGCAGCTACTCCAGCGGCAAATCGAGCAATTCAAACTTCTCCCATCCGCGAAAGTCAAAGTGCCACCACTCGGACGGCAACGGGTCGAAGCCGTGCCGCACCATCGCGTCGCGAAGCTTCGCCCGGTTGGCGATCACCTCGGGGGACAGATCGTTGAAGTCCTGCCGCGCGTGTGACGTGAAGTCGTCATAGCCGGTGGGCATGGCCAGCTCCTTTCCGGTGCGACGATCGATGAGCGTCAGATCGACCGCGGCGCCGCGATTGTGGCGTGAGCCCTTGGCGGGATCGGCAACAAAGTCAGGATTGCGGATCGGCTTCCACATCCGAACGGTCACGCGGTAGGGACGATAGCCGTCGAAGATCTTCAGTCCCAGTCCTTCGCGCGCCAGCTCGCGCTCGACGTCGTGCAACGCGATCGACGCAGGCCGCCGCAGATAGACCTTGGCCACCGGATAGAGCTGCGCGTGCATAAAGTTGTTCGTCGTGGCGTAGCGGACGTCGCGCGGGATGTCGGTGATCTCCACGAGGCGCTTGTCCGGATCGGCGGCGACAAGGCGGTTGTACTCGCCGGAATCGCGGACCACCGGCGGATGTGTGGTCGCGCAGGCGGCAAGGACCAGCAGGACTACCAGCAGTTTCTTCATCGCGAAATCGTCGGTGCAACCTTCGTCATGAAATCGTCCATATTCTTCATCACGCGCTTCGAATCGTGATTGTTGAAATCAAACCAGAGCATCAGCCGGTCTTCGGGATCAAACCGCTCGGCGACCTGTTTCGCAATCATCTCCGCATTGCCGACGAGCGCGTTGCCGGTGGCGCGGCGAACCTTTTCCTCGTCGAGCGTTCCTTCCAGCGCGCGCCAGTAATTCGACAACGCCGCCCGCGCTTCCTCGGCGGCACGAGCCGGATCGTCGTTGATGAAGACCAGCACCGTGCGCGGCATCAGACGGCGCTTCCAGCCGCCACCATCGGGGTGATACGCCGTGCGCATCCGCTCGTTCGTCTTCTGAATCGCGTCGCCCGGCGTGATCGAGAGATTGAACACGCCCACCGGCAGGATGGTGTTCGCAAAGATCTGCGTCGCTCCGTCGTGCGATCCGATCGAGAGCCGGAGCAGATCCATCCGCGACTCCTGCGGCACGATCTTCAGGTTCGGGAACACCCATCGCGGCGCGATTGGAATCTCGTCGACGGCTTGACCGTGCGCATCGATGACGCGTTGCCAGTCGGCGTCGCCGCGAAAGTCGCCGCGCCGCAGAGTGCGAGGGGTGATCATCGATGAGTTGAGCGTCTCGCCGCGCAACAGGCGAAGGAAGATCTCCGTCGCCTCGTCGAAGATCCTGCTCTTCACGACCGGCCACGCCGCCTCCTCGACCGAAGTGCGCGGCACGATTCCGTAGGGGATGTTGATGAACGGAAAGCGCCCAGCGGCGAAGCCGATCGTCAGCAGTCGCCGTTCCTCCGGATCGAGCCCGTGAAGCGCCAGAAACGTCTTCACGCGCTCCGCCGCCGCAATGGGGCCGCCGTTGCAGAGGATGTTCATGATCGCTGAGCCAACGCCAATCGCCTTCGTCTTCGCGAAAACGCGATGGGCGAGCTGCAGGATGTCGGTGTTCAACCCGATCTCACCGACAAAATGCGGGATCACCGCGCCGGGATTGGCCTTCTGGACTTCCGTGCTGAGATGGCTCTCCGCGATCCAAGCGGTCCCGAGTCCCAACCGGTCCGCGAGCACGACCTGCTCGAAGAAATTCTCGAACATGACCCGCTCGCTCGGCAGATACCCATCGACCTCGGTCTGCGAGATGGAGAAGAAGATGTCGAGCTCCATGGTGGTTGGATCGTATAGGAACGGAAGCGTAGCGTCAGCCTGGATATAGGTTTGGGCTTGTATTGCCCCACAAATCCGGACGATGAGCGATCTGTTGGCGCCTCTAGGTTCATAATTCTTCCTCATGAAAGACGCGCTGATTCGCCTGCTTATCCTCACAAACATCGGATTACTGATTGTCGCCGCCGCACCGAAGCAGTCGAAGGTGCTCACGGCTTCGCAGATCGACATCGTCGATTCGAAGGGCGTCGTGCGTGCGCGGATCGCCGGCGATCTGCCTGAGACATTCTCCAACGGAAAGCCAGTCGGCCGCGGAGCCGCTGGCATACTTCTCTACGACGCCGCTGGCGTCGAGCGGGGCGGCTACGTCACCTTTGCAAACGATCATGTCGCGCTGACCTTGGACAGCAAGAAGAACATGACCGGCATCTTCGTCGCCGGGCCTACTGGCAGCGCCGCGCTGACCCTGCGCGATGCCGGCCAGGTCATCGATGTGCGCGTTGACAAGGACGAAGGACCGACGCTTCACGTACTGCGGGACAACAAGGTCCTGTTCCACGAGCCTCCAGCCGTGAACTTCGAAAAGGGACCTGATTGCGCTGAGCTCCGCGGGCTACTCGCGAAGAAATCGCGCGAAGAGCTCCTGACGTCGTGCCGCCAGCGCATGTCCGAGGAGGCTTGTCAGGCCTGTCTTGGAAGCCAGTAGAAGACGGTCGCCCGCTGGCGAGTCGTTCTGCGGCCGAACTACAACATGCTTTGTCCAGCAGCTCTCCGGCGCTGGTGAACCCCGTCACCGTTTCCCACACCCCACTGCGCACTCCCTATAATCAGACAGTGCCCGTCAACGAAACCCTCCCCATCAACTTCGCTCGCGCCATGCCTAACTGGCAGCCGCTGGTTGAGTACCGGCGCAATGGTGTGGCGGAGAACACGATTCACGGCGCTGTCTCGTGGGTCTCGGGCAGGAGTGTCGTTCATTCGTTCGGCGGCAACGTCGAGGTCTACGGACGCTCGATGGTCAAGCCGATCATGATGAAAGTCTTCACGCGCGAATTCGTGAAAGGACTCACGGACGAGCAGAAGGCCATCTCCGTCGCCTCCCACAATGGCGACACCGAGCACGTGCGCGTCGCTCGCTCGATCCTGCTGCAAGGCGAATGGGGGATGATGCAAGCGCCGCTCGACGTGCCGCTCGTGCAGTTCGGGCGTCAGGTGCGGCGCCCACGCCGCTGGTACCACTGCTGTTCCGGCGAGCATGCTGCCATCCTTCGCGGCTGCAAGTTGAAGGGCTGGTCGCGCGTCGGCTACGTCTGGCCGCATCACCCGTTTTTTCAGGAGTACCTCGGCTACATCCAGAGCGTACTCGGCAAGGATTGGAAGCAGGGAAGGATCGCCAAAGACGGCTGCGGATTGCCGACCGTTTCGATGACCGTCACCGATCTCGCCCGCCTCTTCGCCAATCTCGTCACTGAAAAGGACGACGACTGGATCTGGCGCGCGATGGTCGAGCACCCCGAGCTCATCGGCGGCTTCAATCGTCTCGACTCGACGATCCTCAAGGCCTGCAACGGCCGCGTCATCGCCAAGGAAGGCGCCGACGGCCTCCTCGGCCTCGCCATCGAGCATCCCGAATACCCGGACGGTCTCGGCGTCGTCGTCAAGATCGCGCACGGCTGGAATCCGCAAGCCACATGGTACATCGCCCGCTACATCCTCGGCGTGCTCGGATTCGAGTTTCGCAATCCCTACAAACTGCGGCGGCAGAAAGCGTTCATCGTCCCCGAGGTCATTCCGGAGGGGCTGAGGGAACGGATGGCAGCGATCGTACCGTGGGATTCGTGGGATCCCGACATCGACAAGTGGGAGTTCGATCCGGAGGAGCTCCTTGCGACTCGGTAACTTCATCGGTGGCGAATTCCGCGCGCCTGCTTCGGGCCTTTACTTTGACGATGTGAATCCGGCCACGACGGAGGTCATCGCCGAGGTTCCCGACAGCGACGAGCGTGATATCGACGACGCTGTCCGCGCGGCGAATGCTGCGTTTCCCGCGTGGAGCAAGACGCCGGCGGCGGAACGCTCGAGGCTCCTGCTCAAGCTCGCCGGTCTCGTCGAGCAGAACCTCGATGAGCTGGCGCGGATGGAGTCGATCGACAACGGCAAGACGCTGTCGCTGGCGAAGAAGCTCGACATCCCGCGCGCTGTTCTGAATTTCCGCTTCTTCGCTACCGCCATCCTTCATCAAGCCAGCGAAGCGCATGTCACCGACGCCACTGCGCTCAACTACACGCTGCGGCAGCCGCTCGGCGTGGTCGGTCTGATCTCGCCTTGGAACCTGCCGCTGTATCTGCTGTCGTGGAAGATCGCGCCCGCGATTGCAGCCGGAAACACGTGCGTTGCCAAACCGAGCGAGCTGACGCCGCTGACCGCGAATCGACTGGCCGAGCTGTCGATCGAAGCCGGCATCCCGCCGGGCGTGATCAACATCGTCCACGGCTACGGCGCGAAAGCCGGTCGCGCCCTGACCTGCCATGACGACGTCGCCGCGATTTCGTTCACCGGCGGAACGGTGACCGGCGCCGCGGTCGCTGCGAACGCCGCGCCGCGCTTCAAGAAGATTTCGCTGGAGTTGGGCGGGAAGAATCCGAACCTCATCTTCGCCGACGCCGATCTCGATGACGCCGTGGCCACCTCGATTCGCTCCAGCTTCTGGAATCAGGGCGAGATCTGCCTCTGCGGTTCGCGCATCTTCGTCGAGCGTGCCATCCATGATGTTTTCGTCGAGCGCTTCGTAGCCGCCACGAAAAAGCTGCGCATCGGCGATCCGCTCGATGACGCCACGGACATCGGCGCGCTCATCAGCAACGCCCATCTTCAGAAGGTGATGGGCTACATCGACCTGGCGAAACAGGAAGGCGGCACGATCGTCGCCGGCGGGAATCGCGTCGATCGCCCCGGCTACTTCGTCGAACCGACGATCGTCACCGGACTCGGAACCGACTGCCGCCTCCTGCAGGAAGAGATCTTCGGCCCGGTCGTCACGATCACGCCGTTCGACGACGAAGAGGAAGCGATCCGTTTCGCCAACTCCACCCGCTACGGCCTCTCCGCCACCGTCTGGACCCGCGACCTCTCCCGCGCCCACCGCGTCGCCGCCGCGCTCGACAGCGGCACCGTCTGGATCAACTGCTGGCTCCTCCGCGACCTCCGCGTCCCCTTCGGCGGCATGAAAGAAAGCGGCGTGGGAAGAGAGGGCGGCTTCGACTCGCTAACGTTCTTTACGGAAGCGAAGAATGTGTGCGTGAAGATTAGTTGAACACCAGATCACGCACGCGAAGACGCGAAGGGCGCGAAGGAAATCATCCAAACATCAAACCTTCGTGTCTTTGCGTGAGAAATGGGTTTTTCCTGGCTATTGCGCCACACCGCGCTCCAACTCCTGCAGAACGCGGATGTCCCCGAACTGTGCCCTCGCGCGAGCAACCTCAGTCCTCGCCGCGCCGCGAATCTCCGGAGTCGCGAAGCCGACGGACGGATCGTCGGGGACGAGGTAGCGGTACTCGATCGCCGCGAGTTGCGCGGGCGGAAAGGCATTGCGGCGCGCGAAGACCATCGCTGTATCGTCAAACGCGATGAGAGCCCAATCGCGGCGGCGATAACGGACGAGCGATGCGGGTAACAGGCGCTTCTCTCCGGTGATGCCGTCGATGACCTGCATCCTCTGCGTCTGGTACTCGTCGACGGCCAGACGTGCATCGTATTTCGCGATCAGGGCATGCCACGCGCGGCTGTCGCGGTGCGCGGCGGCATCGGCGGCGATGAAGTCTCCGAACAGCTCGTTGCGGCCATCGGTCAACGCGCGCCGCGACGGGTAGAACGTCCACTCCAGCACCCCGCCGAATTGGTCGGCGTTGTAGATGTTGCCGTCGAGCTGGTACGAATGAAGAGCGGCGACGGCGCGCATCGGGAATCGTTCGTCATCGACACCGAGTCGATGGACGTCGCGCTGGAAGACCCAGGCAAGAGGCGCGAGCGCGATTGCAGCCAATACGCCGGAAACGCGTCGCGAAAGGTTCCCGATCGGCGGCAAGAGCAGAGGAAGCGCCGCGAAATAGAGACCCTGATTGCGCACGTAGTGAAATGCCAGCGCCCCAAGGATGGCGAAGGTGACGAAACGCCAGGCGTTTGCCCGCTTGCCGCGCGTGAGCAGAAACAACAGCGCCATCACCCCCGTGACGATGTACAGCAACGGGAAGTAGCTGAATGACGACGGCAGCCATTCGGTGTTGACGAACGCGCCGCTGCGAATCGTAGATGAAAGCCGCAACGGCGCGAGGATCGCGTTCCATCCGAACGGATTGACGAGGAGCGCCGCCGCACTGGCAAGGGCGACAGTCCAGCGGCGCACATCGATCAGCATCGTGATGAGCGCCAGTACCGGCGCGAGGATCGCGGATGGGTGCACGTTGATCCAGACGACCGTCACGCATGCGTACGCGATCATGAGCGGCGTGAGGCGCATTTGCGAACTGAGTATGCCGAGGGCGATGACGATGAGAAGCGCTGCCGCGGCCGCCGGACGGACGCCCAATCGATCGGAAGCGCCGGCGAAAGCGATGGCCGCGATGAGCAGCGCCGGCCCGACCGCATTCTCGCGCGTCGCGAACACGAATCCCGCCGCGAAGATCGCCGCCGCCAGCAACGCGCTGATGATCGAGATACCGGGATCACTCGCGATGCCGTGGAGCGCGTAAAGCACGATCTCGTACAGCCACTCGCCATTGATCCAAGGGACCGGCGCGCTGGCCACAGCGAACGGATCAACTGTCGGAATGGAATGATGCTCGACGATCCAGCGCCCGGTCGTCAGATGCCAGAAGTAATCGTAGCTGCGAATCGGCGCGACCGCGGCGATGGCGATGAGGATGAAGAGGGCGGCTGCGGCGAGGCGTCGCGTCATGGGGTGGCGAGTATAGCCATCCGAGCTGGGCTGTGTGCCGAGGTCAACGAGCGGTGCTCTGGTTACAACGATGCGCGTATAATTGCCATCACGAAAATGAACGTCCGCAAGAAATCATCTTCACGACCTGCCGTCGCCAAGAAGCCCGCGAAACGCCCGGTAAAAAAAGCGGTGGCGGCAAAGGAACCCGCTCGCTCCACCGGTAAACGCATCTCAACTCGCGAGGCAGAGCGCGAGGCCATGAATCATGTCATCTCGCGTCCCTATTTGTCGCCGCTTGGCAAACGTGAGATCAGTTCCCGGCGAATCATCGCGGCGATTAAGGCAGTGATGAAGGCCCAGGGCTCGTAGGACTTCGAGAATTAGCCTCATGGCCGTCTCGCAGAAGGAGTACGACCATAGCGTATTCATCAACTGCCCGTTTGACCGCGACTACAACGCGCTCTTCGACGCGATCGTGTTCACGATTACCGACTGCGGATTCCGCCCGGTCTGCGCGCGCGAGCGCATGAACTCCGCCGAAATCCGACTCGACAAGATTGTCGACCTCATTCGCGATTCGCGCTACTCGGTGCATGATCTGTCGCGAACCGAGGTCGATGAGAAGTACAGCTTGCCGCGGTTCAACATGCCGTTGGAGTTGGGCATCGCGCTGGGCTGCGCGAAGTTCGGCTCAGCAAGGCAACGGCTGAAGTCCCTGCTCATTCTCGATCGGCGCCAGTTCCGGTATCAGAAGTTCGTGTCCGACATTTCGGGCCAGGACATCAAGGAGCACAAGAACAAGCCCAACGCCGCAATTGAGGCGATGCGCAACTTTCTCCGCACAGAGTCCGGGCTCGCCGACATTCCTGGATGGGAGTACATCGGTGCGCGTTACCGCAAGTTCAAACGTGAGCTGCCGGAAATCGCCAGGGTTGGGCATCTCAACCCCGCGAAACTGACGTACGTCGACTATTGCGAGATGATCAGGCGCTGGCTCGACCTGAATGCACGTGGCTGAGACGCCCGGCAAATGAAATCGGAGCCTACGTACTCGGCGGCGCAGGAGGCGCTGGCGCTGCCGGTACCGCGGGAACCGCTGGCGGGACCGACTTCGACGTATCGATCTTGATGTCGCCGTTCACCGTCGTGATGCGCAGCTCGTAGCGGCCGCCGTTCACTTCGCCGGAGACGCGGCGGCTGCCGGGGTGCGAGTGGATGTTGAGGGGGAAGGCGGCTTCGATGTCGCCGTTGACCTGCGAGAAATCGCCGCTGAATGAGGCGGAAAGAGGCAGGACGGCGGTCACGCTGCCGTTCACGGTCTTCAGCGTCGCGCCCTGGAACGACTTCTCGAAGTGCGCTTCGATGCGGCCGTTGACGGTGTGCGCCTCGACCTCGCTCGAGCCGGGAGTCTCGATGTTCACCCGTCCATTTACGGTCACCGCGCGCATTTCGCCATCGACGCCCGACGTTGCGATGCGGCCGTTGACGGTCCGCAGATCGAGCGCCACCGAGGGGGGAACGTGCAACTCGTAATCGACGCGCGTGTCGTTGCCGATACGGAAAAGGAAGAACCCTTGATGCTCGTTGCGGCGGCCGATCGTCAGCGTGTCGCCATTCAGTTCGGTGGTGAAGTAGCCGAGGTTTTCTACGCCGTCCTTCGGCTTCCGGCGGCTTCGGACCGTCGCATTCATCGTGATCTCGTCACCGGAGCCGGCTTCGATGTTGATGGCACCATCGATCTCGCGCACCTCGATGTGGCGGATCGCGCCGGCTGGCCACTTGCGGTCGATGTTCGTGACCCGACGCTCCATCACGGCTCCACATCCGGCGAGAAGAAGTGTCGCCGAGAGTGAATAGAAAACGCGAGATCTGACGTTCATAGTGGTCCTTGCAGCTAGGTGGTACGAGAATGAGGCGAAAGGGTTTCCAATGACGGCGGATGGCTCCCAAACGACACTCCTGCGTGTCGCGGCGTTCCTGGTGGACGCCCTTTCCATCTCGATCGTGCTCGTCCTCCCCGCCGCCATTCTCAGCTACACGCTGGCCTGGATCGGCGGCGAGATCAAGGCGATCCAGATCGTCTGGTTCGTCGCGCTTTGTATTGTCATCGTCGGTATGCTCTTTCGCGACGGCTGGCGCGGCCGCTCCCTCGGCAAGCAGATTCTGGGCCTTCGCGTCGTGATACCGGGGGAAGTGCCGTGCGGCTATCTGCGAAGCCTCGTGCGCAACATCGTGCTCATCGTGCCAGGATTGAATCTCGCCGAGGTCGTCCTCGTCATCGCCGGCAAGCGCCGCGTCGGCGACCGGATCGCCAAAACGACCGTCACAGAAGAGTGATCCGTTTCTCGGCCAGCATCTTCACGAACTCCTCCGCCCTTCCAAGCCGCACATCGATGTCGAACTCGTTCGTCTCGCCGAAATGCTCGCCGGCAAGGACGATATGAGGAACGTCGAGCAGCCGGTAAACGACGCCGAGCTGATCGAACGGGACGATGATGCGAAACCGTTGGTAGACGTAGCGATCGACGATCGATGCTCCGCGCAAGGTCTCGGCTGCCGTCTCGCGGTACGCGCGAGATAAGCCGCCCGTGCCGAGTTTCACGCCGCCATACCAACGCACGACGACGACGGCGACATCGTACAAACCGGCTCCTTCGATCCCGCTCAGGATCGGCTTTCCTGCCGTCCCCGAAGGCTCGCCGGCGTCCGCGCTTCGCGCGCGAATCTCGCCGTTCGCGAAAAGACGGAACGCCCAGCAGAGATGTGTGGCGTCGAAATGGCGTTTGGTGAGAAGCGCCAGTTCGCTGAAGAACGCTTCGTCGGTCTCGACGGGGAAGGCGATGCCGAGGAACTCCGAGCGCTCGATCTTCTGCCTGGATTCGGCCGTCGTGGCGAGCGTGCGGTAGTGATCGATCATTTCTGGAGCATTCTGCGGCAACTATCGACCGCCTCATATAATCGCCCTCATGTTCAAGATCGAAGAGCTTTTCGCGCGTGAGATTCTCGATTCCCGCGGCAATCCGACGATCGAGGTCGACTGTCTGCTCGACTCCGGCGCGTCAGGACGTGCCGCTGTGCCTTCCGGTGCGTCGACCGGGTCTCGGGAGGTGCTCGAGCTCCGCGATGGCGACAAGAGGCGCCACCTCGGCAAAGGTGTCGCCAACGCGGTCGAGAACGTCGAGATCATCGCCAAGGAAGTCGAGGGGATGGATGCCCGCGAGCAGGCCCTCATCGATCTCCTGATGAAGCAGATCGACGGCACGGAGAACAAAGGCAACCTCGGCGCGAACGCCATTCTCGGCGTCTCGCTGGCCGTGGCTCACGCTGCTGCGCAGGCTTCCGGCCTGCCGCTTTTCCAATACCTCGGCGGGCCCGGCGCGCGCACGCTTCCGGTGCCGATGATGAACGTCATCAACGGCGGCGCCCACGCCGATAACAATCTCGACGTGCAGGAGTTCATGATCATCCCGGCGGGCTTCGACGATTTCAGCGACGCTCTTCGCGCCGGGGCCGAGACCTTCCATCACCTCAAAGCGATCCTTCACGACCGCAAGCTCACAACCGCGGTCGGCGACGAGGGCGGGTTCGCGCCCGATCTCAAATCGAACGCCGAGGCGCTCGATCTGATCCTGACCGCGATCGACAAGGCGGGATACAAGGCGGGCGAGCAGATCTTCCTCGGCCTCGACGTCGCCGCCTCGGAGTTTTTCGCCAAGAACAAGTATGCCTTCGAAGCGGAATCGCGCAGCAGCGACGAGATGGTGGCTTACTACGAGCAGCTTCGCGCGAAATACCCGATCATCTCGATCGAGGATGGGATGTCCGAGGGCGATTGGGACGGCTGGAAAACGCTGACGAAAGCGATGGGCGCTGGCACACAGCTCGTCGGCGACGATGTTTTCGTCACCAATCCATCGATCCTGGCGAAAGGAATTGAACAGGGCGTCTGCAACGCCATCCTGATCAAAGTCAATCAAATCGGCACGCTGACGGAAACGCTCGACGCGATCGAGATGGCCAAGCGCGCCGGCTATCGCTCGGTCATATCCCATCGCTCCGGCGAGACGGAGGACTCGACGATCGCCGACCTGGCCGTTGCCACGAACGCAGGCCAGATCAAGACCGGATCACTCTCGCGCAGCGAGCGCATCGCCAAGTACAACCAACTGCTCCGCATCGAAGAAGAGTTGGGCGATGCCGCGGTGTTCGCGGGGAAGGCGATTTTCCGGGCGAAGGTGTAAGAAACACCGAGAGCCATAGAGATCACATCGGCCTCGCGGATGCAGAGGCTCGCCTCGGAGCTAAATAGTTCGGCCCCCGAACTCGATAGTTCGGCCGGGGAACTAGATAGTTCAGGCCGGGGAACTAAATAGTTCAGTCGGGAAACTAAATAGTTCGGTCGGGGAACTAAATAGCTCGGCCGGGGAACTAAGTAGTTCGGCCGAGGAACTAAATAGTTCGATCGGGGAACTAGATAGTTCGACCGAGGAACGAAACAGTTCGATCGGGGAACTAAATAGTTCGGTCGGTGAACTAAATAGTTCGACCCGGGAACTAAATAGTTCGATCGGGGAACTAATTAGTTCGGTCGGGGAAACTAATTAGTTCGACCGTGGAACCATGCAAACTACTGACTGGATGTGGGTTATCGTTGTCTCACGCGAAGACGCGAAGACGCGAAGGAACTTCTAGCGTGAGTCGAGGAGGGGAGCCTTGAAGTGGAGTGTGTCCTGTTTTGAGGGCATTGAAGCTCTGAGTCTCCGTGGTGTGGTTTGGTTCTAACTACTGCGCAGAGGAACGAGACCGCTCAGTTCCTCAAGCCCCGTAACCGGCGCATCGCGGCGCGTGATCTCGACGACATCGTCGCGGCCGAGCTGCGCTAACGCATCCTGCTCGAACCCGCGCAACGACCGATCGCAGGCGCAATCGCTCTCCGGCGTGATGTAGTTGGCGATGATGCCGCCCACTCGCATGCCGCGTTTCTCGATCTCGCCGATGAGGCGCTGGCTCTCGGCAATGACGATGCGCTCGGGCCGTGTGACGACGATGACGCGCGTGGCGTCCGATTGCATCGTCTCCTCGAGCGCGTGAAGCGCACGCGACGCGCGGATCAGCTCCTCGGCCAGCGAGCCGGCAGGGATCAGCTCTCGGTAGCGAAGAAGGATGCGCATGAACTCGCGCACCCACTCGCCGGCTGTCTTTGGGAGATCGATGAGGCGGAGAAAGTGGCCGGTGGGGGCGGTGTCGACGATGATGCCGGACTGCGACTCGTCGGCGATCAGGTCGGCGAGCCGGGTGATTGCGAAGAGCTCGTCGGCGCCCGGCGGCGCGATCTCGACCAGTTTCTTCATCGCCTCGGCGTCGTAGGCGACGGTCATTCCGCCGGGGGTGATCGCGCCGATGGCGCGGTCGATCTCCTCGCCCAGGGCATCGCGGAACCGGCGCCACTTCTCGCGCGTGTCGATGGTCTCGACGGCGAGATTGGGCGGAGGCTGCTGATTGGCGAAGACATCGCGAAGGGTGTGGGCGGGATCGACGGAGATGACGGTGTAATGCTTGTCGGGATTGCGCGTCGCGAGTTGGAGAGCGATGGAGACTGCGGAGGTGGTTTTGCCGACGCCGCCTTTACCGGCGAGGAACATCATGCTCGCGGGTTTTACGTAGGTCGGACTCTCTAGTCCGACTTGCTCGTGATGTCGGACTTGCTCGTGATGTCGGACTGGAGAGTCCGACCTACGTAAAACACTGCTGCTCCACTGCGCGGTGGCTGTTGCCGTGTCGAGTGGGGCGCAGGAGCGTGGGGCGTCGATGGTCGGTGCGAGTCGCGTGCGAGCCTCGGCGTCGCGCGCTTCGCGCGCGTGATCGCGCTCGCAGTCGGGATCGACGATTGCGCGATTCAGGATGGTGAATGGGACGGTGATTCCGTCGGCGCGCACGTCGCGCGTCAGTCTTTCGGTCTGATCGACAATCCACGGCTCGGACAGCGTCACAGGGACGAAGACGGTTCGCGCGGAATCGGTCAGCAATTCGCGCGTGTGGTTCGCTTCCGACTCGAACTGATCGACGAATGCGTCCATGGCGTCGCGGACGTCGCGTCTTGTGAACTGTCGCACCATGCCGCGATGCTTGGCCTGCATCGACTCGAGCGCTTCGGCGAACTGGCGGAAGTGATCCGCGGACGAGAGCATTCGCAGCGTGTGGCCGGTCGGCGCGGTGTCGACCACGATGGTCGCGTCGGCGTTCTCCGAGACCAGCTCTCCGATTCGCATCCACGCCATCAGCTCATCGACGCCCGGCAGCGAAAGCTCGAAGAATCGCCGCAGTTCATCTTTGTCGAGATACGTTCCGCGGTCGCCGAGCTCGAGAAAGCTCTCCAGGTTGCGGTCAAGGAAACGCTGGTAAAGCGCTGCCGCATCGAGCGCCTCGGTTTGGAGCTCGCCATGAAGGATGTCGGTCAGATTCGATGCCGGATCCGTCGTGAAGAGAATGACCTTGCGCGAAGCTGCGAGGTGCAGGGCCGCTGCGATCGAGACCGTGGTCTTGCCGACGCCGCCTTTGCCTCCGATCAGGATCACGCGGCGGCCGGCGAGCTGGTCGAACGCGGCGGCGAGCGTCACTGACCGTATCCGGTGAAGATTCCGATGCCGCTATCGTCGTCGTCACCGCGCTGCTGGCGGGCGATCTCTTCCTTGCGGGCTCGGATCTCACGCAGCGCCTGGAAGACCTGTGCCTCCTGCTGCGTGTACTCCTCTTCGGTGAGGTCGCCGACCTCGAGCATCATCTGCAGCTCGATGAGGCGTTCCTTCCAGGGCTGATCGTTCATCAACTCCTCGTTCGCCATCGTCTGGATCTGCTTCATGATCCAGTTGAAGCCCGCGATGGGGAGCTTCATGGGAAGCATGAGGATGTCGTCGAGGAGGAACATGGCTCAGTTGCCCGTTGCTTAACTGCCGCTCTGCCCTCTCTCCAACTTCAACCGGATGTTCACGAAGTTGTACGGCGGCCACGGGCCGGTGTAAAGGAACGACAGCTTGTTCTCGTACTTTTTCGCGATCTCGGTGATCTGGTCGTCGAACGTCTTCGTTTTCTCGCGGTCGACGAGGAAGGCGGCATTCATGATCATCTTGTCGCCGATCGGCTTGTTCGATCGCGAGGCGATGGCGGCATCGCGCAGGGCCTCATAAATCTCGCTCACGTACGCATCCGCCTTCGCCTGGAGCGCGGACTCGACGACGCGGCCGAGCTGCATTCGCGAGAAGTAGGTCGACGTCGAGGTGTTCGAGGAAATCTCGTCCTTCAGCCGGCGAATCTCTTCGTTCTCGGTCTCGATCTCGCGGATGACCTGGTCCTTGTCCCAGTTCACTTTCAGACCGAACTCGATCTTCCCGTCCATCTTCTGGAGGACGTCGGAGAGCGCGTCGTAAGTCCCTTTAAGGAACTCCTTGATGTCGTTCTCGGTGCGGAAGACGGTGCCGAAGCTCATCGGCAGCACGGTGAAATCCTTCATCACGAGCTCGTTCACGTGCTCGTGGGCGAGGGCGTTTTCACGCGTTGGATCGAAGACGATCAGCGGGCAGTTGGAGACGACGGCAGCGAATTCTTTGTAGGGGACGCTGTAGACCTTGTCGCCGCGGCCGCCGATTCCGACCGGGCCGAAGTCGCGCGGGATTTCGGTCTTGATGATGCAGTAAACGTACTTCCCCTGCTCGGTCTCGGACTGCTGTGTTTGTGCTTGATCTTCCATTGTGGCGGCCTCGATGGAGAGCATGCAAAGCATACAATACAAGCGAATTGCCAACACCCCGGCTCGCCTCCCTGACCGAATCGTGGTTCCGGAAACACAAACGCCCGCTGCCTTGGCGTGAGGGCTACGAACCGTACCGGGTCTGGGTGTCCGAGGTGATGCTGCAGCAGACGAGGATGGAGGTTGTCCTCGGCTACTACGAGCGGTTTTTGCGGCGCTTTCCCTCGGTTGGTGATCTGGCCCGCGCGAGCCTGGACGACGTTACGGCAGTCTGGTCGGGACTCGGCTACTACCGCCGCGCGCGCATGCTGCGCGAGGGAGCGATCGACGTGATGGAGCGCTTCGGTGGCGTGATCCCGAAGTCAGTCGATGAACTGATGTCGATCGCAGGGATCGGGCGCTACACGGCCGGCGCGATTGCTTCGATTGCGCATGGCGAGCGAGCTCCGATCGTCGACGGCAATGTCGCCCGGATCATGGCGCGGCTCTTCGCGATCGAAGCGCCGCTTTCGTCGCCGACGCTGATGCGTGCGGCGTGGGCATACGCAGAGGAGCTGGTCGCGTCATCGAAATCGCCGCGCGATCTCAATCAGGGGCTGATGGAGCTGGGCGCGCTCGTCTGCACGCCGCGCAATCCGAGTTGCGGCGTCTGTCCGTTGCGGCGGAGATGTGCCGCGTTCTCTGCGGGCCGCGTCGATGCGTTTCCGCGTCCGAAGGCGAAGGTGGCCACGCGCGAAATGCACATCCCGCTCTATCTCGTCGTCGATCGCGAGGGACGCGTGCTGATGCGGCGCGAATCGGGCCAGTTGATGCGCGGGATGTTTCATCTGCCGCACGGTGATACGACGCTTCTGACCGGCGCACCGCTGCGCGTCGGTGTCGTCGAAGCGCTCGGGACGTTCCGCCACACGGTGACGAACCGGCGGATCACGTTCGAGGTCTTCGCGGTGACACGGCGGCTTCGCACCCGCGGACGCGAGTACGCCTGGATCGATCCCAAACAGCTCGCAGCCATTCCGCACCCGTCCTACGTCCGCAAAGCATTGCAGCTCGCCGGAATCGGCCAGTAATCGATCGCGTTCGCGGATGCATGAGATTCACAACGGCGCTGGCCGTGCTTGCGGTCGCCACAACCCTTCACGCCGACTCGCGCACGTATACGATCGCGAAGGGCGGCAACAACGTCGCCGAGTTTCACGCCGAGGATACGTACGACTCGTTCGATGGAAAGACGAGCGATGTGACGGGGACGATCGTCGCCGATCCGGCCAACCCTGGCGCGTCGAGCGTGCAGGTCGCCATCAACATCGATTCGCTCGATACCGGAGTGAGCCTGCGCAACAAAGAGATGCGCGAGCGTTATCTCCAGACCGACAAGTTCGGCACAGCTACATTCAAGTCGGTGAGCGTCACCGGTCCGGCGTCGATCGCGCCGAACCAGCCGGCTGAAACCAGTGTCACCGGCGACATGACTCTGCACGGAGTGACGAAGCGGATGACGATTCCCGTGCGGGTCGTCCTCATCCCGGAAGGCCGCATTCACGCGACAAGCAACTTCAAGATTCATATGCCCGACTTCGGCATCAGCGTCCCTCACACGATCCTCGTGACGGTGAACGACGAGGTTCCGGTGCGGCTGGATGTGTGGGCGGTGGGGAAATGAGACATACGACTTTCGCGAAAGCCAGCGCCAACCTGGAGGATCTGCTCGACGAGGTGGTTGAAGGCGGCGAGCCGGTGATCATTGGGCGAGGAAAGGGACGCAACGTCGCGATTATCTCGACCAAGGACCTTCGAAGCTTGCTGGAAACCATTCACGTCTTCAAGTCGCCCAACAACGCACGAAGACTACTGGACGCATTCGAGCGATCTACTCGTGGCGACGAAGAGCCGCAGACGGTCGAGCAACTGCGCGCGGAGTTTAGGTTGGACCACGAGGGCTAGTGGCCTAGAATCCTCATCATGTTCGGGCGTGTGGCGGTCGCGGTCTCCCTTCTCTTCATTTCATTCGCAGCCTTTCCGCAGTGCAATCTCGCGCAGGTTGCCAGCGTCCCGTTTCGCGCTTCGTATCTCGACATCGCCATTGATGGGAACGACCTCTGGGCGGCAACCTCGTACGGCGTCTCTCTCTTTGATCGGAGCGTCGATCCGCCCGCGCTGGTCGTCACGTTTCCTCTGCCTGGTGTCACGCGCGTGGTCCGCGCAACGAACGGTCTGGCGTATGTCGGCAGCGGGTCGTCGCTGTACGTGGTCAGGAAGAATGGGAAGAACCTGCAATTGCTGCGAACGATCGACGCCGGAGCGACCGTCAACGACCTGCTGCTGACGACGCTCGATCTCTACGTGGCCACCACAACCGGTCTTTCTCAGTGGGACCTGCTCGATCCGACCACGCCGTCCAAAACGCCGGCAATCTTCACGACCAGCACCCCGAACGTGCGCTCGCTCGCGATCAGCGGATCGACGCTGTTTGCCGCCGATGGCGACGCGTCCGTCGAGGCGTTCAACATCAGCGTGCCGTCGATTCCGAATGGGATCGGCACAATCACATCGCTTCCGGGCTCGATCGCCGTCAGCGCCGCGAACAGCCGGTTGTATGTTTCTGACGGCTTCACGACGGACATCTTCGCCAGCGCCGAAGGCGGGGGCAGCAGTGCAATCAAACTGGCTCGTGATTCGTTCGGCGCCGTGGCTGTCGCACCGGTCAACACCACCGCGATCTTCGCAGCCGGCGCCGACAATCGAGTCCGGGCCTTCGATCTTGCCGCTTCCGCGAGCCCTGTGGAGTTGTTTCGCGCGGAGCTCTTTCCGGGAGGAGGCACGGTCAATCGCATCGGACGCATCGCGTCCGCTTCCAATCGCCTCTACGTTGCCGGCGGCGACCTCGGCCTGCTGACCTACGACACGACATCGTTCGCGACACCGTTCGCGCTACGCAGCTATGCAACCGGTGCAACGACGTCGGTTGTCTCGCTTGCGACGAGCACAGGTATCAATGTTTACGTTTCGCGCGCCGCCACCGGAATCACCGAGTTCAGTCAGACGTCCGTGGGTGCGCTGACGCAGCTTCGTTCGTGGGATAGCAACAACGATACGGTCTGGGACGGGGGAAACAATTTTCTCCTGACATCTTCCGGAGCGACCGCCTCTTTCTGGGCCTTGAGCTCAGCGACGCCGACGCTCGTCTCCACTCTCACTCTTCGCGCGCCGATCGCCTCAGCCGTGCTGATCGGGACGACCGGCTATTTCGTTCTCAATGAAACTACCGGAGGAACGCTCTGGTCTGCCGATCTCGCGCCGGCAACTCCGACGGCCCAGCAGATCGCGCTCACGGCGATCAAGCCTTCGTTCATCGCGCGCTCCGGCTCCGCGCTGGTCCTGGCCGAATTGAAGACGGACGGCACAACGTCGCTCTCATACTTTGCCACGGCGGATTTTACGAAGGCGCCGGCTACCACGAACGTCGCTGGCCTGGCGACTGGCGGCGTCGCACTCTCCGGCGCGACTGCAGCGATATCGACGTTCAGCGGCGTGACGCTCGCCGATTTCGCGAGCGGCTCGACCACAACTCTGCCGCAATCGAATGGAGCGATCGCACGCCGGCTCGCCTTCGCGGGTACGACGCTGGTGGAGCTGACCGACAGCGCACTCCTGCTCTGGAACACGCAGACACGAACGCTGACGAAGCAATTCACACTGCCCGCCGTTCCGGTTTCTGTGCATGTCGGCCCCGACAACGCCGTGGCCGATGTCGCCACCGAGGATGGCATCACGACCGTGCAGCTCGCAGCGACGACGCGCGTTCCCGCGCTGCTCAGTACGTCGAACGGCAACGTCTATTACAAGAAGGTCGTCGCCGGAAGCCAGCGTCTCTATTTCTTCGATGGCCACAATGTCGACGCCTTCACGAACACGATGCAATACACCGGCGGCATTCATACGCCGCTCATCGTCGACGTCGCCGCGAGCGACAGCGGCGTCTTCACGATCCAGAACAACCTGGCGGTCACGGCGTACGGCCGCGAAGGAAACGCGCTGACGACGTCAGCGATCAACGAAGGAACCGACGTGCAGGCCCAATCGATCGCTTCTGCCGGCGGCACAGCATGGGCGTCTATTGTCTTGAATTGCCACAGCAGCGGTTGTGAAGGAAAGGCGATCGTCTTCGATCCGAAGAGTGCCTTTGCACAGACCGCGACGATGACCGGCGCCGTGCGGGACGTCGTGAGCAGCGGCAACCGCGCCTATGTCCTCACCGAATTGCCGAACGAGGTGCGCGTCGTCGATATCAGCGATCCCTCACACCCGGTGGTTCTGTTCAGCCACGCGACGGAGGGCGCGCAGCCGCCTTCATCGATCGCCTTCGCCAACGGCACCGTTTACGTTCTTGGCGAGAAGCTTTACACCTACGCGGCCAACGATCTCTCGAAGACGGGAGAGCAGCTCGCCTCCGCCGTCTTCGATCCCGCCACGCAGAAGATTCGCGTCGACGGCGCATGCGTCGCCTACACCGGCCGCGACTTCTCGCCCCAATTCCTTGGCGGGACGCCGATCGTGACCTCGCCTGCCAACGCCCGTTTTGTCGCGTCGCAGCCGGGCACGCTCTATTTCCTCACCGACTACTCGCTCGAGATCTGGTCGGCCAAGCCCCTGCCGCAACCGGCGCGCCGCCGCCCGTCGCGATAGCATCTGCCGATGCCGAAGATCCTTTTCTCGTCCGACGAGAACGCGTACCGCATCACGCTTGCCGATCCTCCGCTTCACATCCTCGACATCACCATGCTCGAGGAGCTTCGCGAGGCGATCGCACGCGTCGCGAACGACCGGCACGTTTTGATCATCGACTCGCAGGGTGAAAAAGCCTTTTCCGCCGGTGCCAGCGTGCAGGATCACCTCGGCGACCGTGTAGCCACGATGCTCAGCCATTTCCACGATTGCTTTCGCATGCTGGCCAAGCTCGACGTCGTGACGGTCGCGCTCGTGCGCGGCGCGGCGCTCGGCGGCGGATGCGAGCTGGCACTGGCGTGCGACTTCGTTCTGGCCTCCGAGCGCGCCAGGTTCAGCCAGCCCGAGATCAACCTCGGCGTCTTTCCTCCGGTCGCTGCTTACCAGCTCTCGAGGCAACTGCCACCACGCAAAGGGCTCGAGCTTCTCCTGACCGGCGACTCGATCGATGCTGTGACCGCCGATCGCCTCGGCCTCGTCAACGCGGTCTTCCCGCTCGCCGAGTTTGACGCGCGTGCCGACGCATGGCTGCAGCGCCTGTACAGGCAGAGCGCATCGTCGCTGCGTTTCGCCCGCCGTGCGTTCCGACTCGCCCAGACCGCCGATTTCTACGAGCGGCTCGGCGCCGTCGAGCGCCTCTATCTCGACGAATTAATGCAGACTCATGACGCCAACGAAGGACTGAATGCGTTCGTCGAGAAGCGAAAGCCGGAGTGGACGGGACACTGATTCAGTCCCGTCCAATGGGGCATCGCCGAGGTTCAGTTCACTCCTGCCATCAACCGCTTGATGATCGGAATCATCACAGCTAGGATCAACGTCGTAACGGCGGCAGTGACCGCCGCAATCATAAATACCTCGGAGTACGTGCGGTGGCCGACCAGACCCGCCACCCACCCGGCTACGTAGTTGCCCATCGCCGTAGCGAAGAACCAGAACCCCATCATCAAACCGACGACTCGCGGCGGAGACAGCTTCGTCACCATGCTGAGACCAACCGGGCTGAGACAGAGCTCGCCGGCCATCTGCAGGAAGTACAGACCAACGAGCCAAAGCGGGCTGACGCGCGAACCGTGAGATTGGAAGTACCGCGCTGCGGGAACCATCAGTAAGAACGAGAACGTGAGAAAAAAGAGACCGAGCGTGAACTTGGCAGGACTCGATGGCTCGCGGCGGCGTGCGGACATCGTGAACCAGATCCAGGCGAAGATCGGCGAAAAGATGATGACGAACAACGGTTCCACCGACTGGAACCAGCTCGATGGATAGTTGAAGCCCAGGATCGTCAACCGCGTCGCGCGGTCCGCGAAGAGAGTGAGGCTCGAACCAGCCTGCTCGAAACCTGCCCAGAAAATCAGCGCAAAGAGAGTAAGGATCAGTGCGGCGATGATGCGGCCCCACTCCTGCCTGGTGAACGCCTTTTCCTGAACCACCGGCGTCGCGGCGATCGCCGCCGCCACCGGTTTATCCGGCCCCGAACGGGCGATGAGGTACTTTCGACCGTAGACGTACTGAATCAGGCCCAGCACCATACCGACGCCGGCCGCTGCAAAGCCGATGTGCCAGTTGATCTTCTGTCCCAGCCAGCCGGTGACCAGGGGAGCGATGAACGCGCCGAGGTTGATTCCCATATAGAACAACGAGAAGCCGGCGTCACGGCGTGGATCATCGCGCGTATAAAGCGTTCCGACGATCGTGCTTACGTTCGGTTTGAGCAGACCAGTTCCGAGGATGATCAGGAGGAGGCCGGTGTAGAAGAAGGGGATGCCCGGAATCGCCATCGTGAAGTGGCCGGTGGCGATGATGACTCCGCCGACAAAGACTGCGCGGTAGTGGCCGAGAAAACGATCGGCGATAAAACCGCCCGGGATTCCCATCAGGTAGACCAGCATCGTGTAGAGGCCGTAGATGTTGGTCGCCTTTGCGTCGGGAAATCCGAGACCGGGCTGCATGACGGAACCGGTCATGTAAAGCACGAGCAGCGCGCGCATCCCGTAGTAGCTGAAGCGCTCCCACATTTCGGTGAAGAAGAGCGTTGCCAACCCGCGTGGATGGCCGAACCACTGCTTTTCTGCGACGGCGATGTCTGACATGCCGGCCATTCTCAGGCAGCGATGATGCACAATGCAACGGCGATGACGGAGTCGTTGCAGAGTGTTGCACCGCGCCGGCTGGAGCGGAATGTTCCTCTCGCCCCGCTGACGACCCTCGGAATCGGCGGGCCGGCCCGTCTTTTCGTCCGCGCGGAAACGGTGGATGAGATCCGGGAAGCCGTCGCCTGGGCTGCGTCGCAACACGAAACTCTCTTCGTTCTCGGTGGCGGCAGCAATCTCCTCATCGCGGACGAAGGCTTCGACGGTCTCGTCCTGCAGATCGATTTGCGTGGCATCACGCTCCGCTCAGAATCACTGGAAGCGGTGATGGTTTATGTTGCCGCCGGCGAGCGCTGGGACGACTTTGTTGCGTTTGCCGTGATGCGCGGCTGGGCCGGCATCGAATGTCTTTCCGGCATCCCCGGATTAACGGGCGCAACGCCTATCCAGAACGTCGGAGCGTACGGCCAGGATGTCAGCGAGACGATCGTCCGTGTCGAAGCGATCGAGCGCGATACCGGCCGCGTCGTGACGTTCACGAACTGGGAGTGTGGCTTCGGATACCGGCAGAGCATTTTCAAGAGCTCGGCGAAGGATCGCTACATCGTCGTCGGTGTGACTTTCCGGCTGACTCCCGGTGGCGCGACGGCGATTCGCTATCCCGAGTTGCAGACCTATCTCGACGAGCATGAAATCGACCTCAGCGACCTGCGAGGAGTCCGCAGCGCCGTCATCGCCATCCGCAAGCGCAAAGGAATGGTGCTCGATCCCACGGATCCCGACACGCGCAGTGATGGCTCGTTCTTCATGAATCCGATCGTGACGCAGTCGATGCTCGATGAGATCGTTCTCCGCGCGGGCACGAGGAACGTGCCGCACTTTCCGTCCGGCGATCAGATCAAGCTCTCCGCCGCCTGGCTGATCGAGCATGCCGGCTTTCTTAAAGGCTTCGTCCACGGCAACGTCGGCATCTCGTCGAAACACACGCTCGCCCTGATCAACCGCGGTGGTGGCACCGCGCGCGAAGTGCTGGAGCTCGTCGCACTGATTCAGGGGAAGGTGCGCGAGAGCTTCGGCATCGAGATTCAACCGGAGCCGAACTTCATCGGGTTCTGACGGGCGAAGCACCCGTTTCCGCCGCGCGTCCTCAACAACCACGACTTCAACTCTCCCCAATTAGAAGTTACACGCGAAGACGCGAAGGCTAGCTGAAACATCGGTAGATCTCTTCGCGGCTTCGCGTGAGTGTCGTCAGAGGACAGAAAACCAATACCATGTCCGCCGTGTATGAAACGCCCCATACCGAGGAACGGATCCGATTCGATTCCGTCGCGTTCGAGCATGACCGTCCGGTGCGGACGCGCATCGAGCACAGCGATCGTATCCAGACGCTGAACGTAGATGCGGCGCTGCTTGCCGCCGACCTGCATCGTGAGGTTCGCGGTGAAGTTCGTTTCGACGACGGCGCCCGCGCGCTCTACGCGACCGATGCTTCCAACTACCGGCAGGTGCCGATCGGCGTCGTCGTGCCGCGCGATGCGCACGACGTCATCGCCACCGTGGCGCTGGCGCGCAAGCATGGCGCGCCGATCCTGGCGCGTGGCGGCGGGACTTCACTGGCCGGCCAGTGCTGCAATGTCGCCGTCGTCCTCGATTTTTCGAAGTACATGCATGCCGTCCCCGAGATGAATCCGGAAGCGCGGTTTGCGCGCGTGCAGCCGGGCATCATCCTCGACGATCTCCGCAACGCAGCCGAGAAGCACAAACTCACCTTCGGCCCCGACCCGGCCACCCACGCGTACTGCACGCTCGGGGGGATGATCGGCAACAACTCCTGCGGCGTACACGCGTTGATGGCCGGCAAGACCGTCGACAACATCGAGGAGCTCGACATCCTCACATACGACGGCGTGCGGATGCGCGTCGGCGCGACGAGCGAGAGCGAGCTCGAACAAATCATCGCCGAGGGGGGAAGGCGGGGCGAGATCTACGCGGGGCTGAAGCGGATCCGCGATACCTACGGACCCCTCATTCGCGCGAAGTATCCGAAGATCCCGCGCCGCGTTTCCGGCTACAACCTCGACGCCCTCTTGCCCGAGAACGGCTTCAACGTCGCCCAGGCGCTCGTCGGCAGCGAGTGCACGTGCGTGGTCGTGCTGGAAGCAAAGTGCCGTCTCGTCGATTCGCCGCCTTCGCGCACCCTCGTCGTCCTCGGCTACGACGACATCTACCTCGCCGCCGACGATGTGCCGCGCCTGCTCGAGTTTCGTCCCATCGGACTGGAAGGAATCGACGACCGTCTTGTCGAAGACATGCGCGCCAAAGGTCTCAATATCGACAAGCTGCATCTGCTCCCCGAGGGGAAGGGTTGGCTGCTCGTCGAGTTCGGCGGCGCGACGAAGGAAGCCTCGGACGCCTACGCGCGAACGATGATCGCGTCGCTCACTGCGTCGCCGTTCAAGATTGCACATCGCCTCTGCAACGACCGCGACGCAAAGCTGGTCTGGGCAATCCGCGAGTCGGGACTTGGCGCCACCGCATTCGTTCCCGGCAAGGGCCACACGTGGGAAGGTTGGGAGGATTCCGCCGTCGATCCAAAGCACCTCGGCGCCTACCTTCGCGAGCTGCGCGTGCTGCTCAACAAGTACGGATATAGCGGTGATCTCTACGGCCATTTCGGCCAGGCCTGCGTTCACACGCGCAACAACTTCGATCTCGAGAGCACAGCGGGCATCGCAAAGTTCCGCGCCTATCTCGACGAAGCGGCAGACCTCTGCATCAAATACAACGGCTCGCTCTCCGGCGAGCATGGCGACGGCCAGGCGCGCGCCGATCTGCTGCCGAAGATGTTCGGGCCCGAGTTGATCCTGGCATTCAACGAGTTCAAATCGCTCTGGGATCCAGAGTGGAAGATGAATCCCGGCAAGGTGGTGAAGCCGTATCACCCGACCGAGAATCTCCGGCTCGGCGCGGGCTTCAAGCAATGGTCGCCGGAAACGCACTTCCAGTTTCCAGACGATCACGGCCGCATCGACAGCGCGGTCGGACGCTGCGTCGGCGTCGGCAAATGCAGGCGCCTGGACGGTGGCACGATGTGTCCGAGCTTCATGGTCACGCGTGAGGAAGAGCACTCCACGCGCGGCCGCGCCCGGCTTTTGTTCGAGATGTTCGAAGGGCAGGTCATCCCATCCGATTGGAACAACGAAGCGGTCAAGGACTCGCTCGATCTTTGCCTGGCCTGCAAAGGGTGCAAGGGTGAGTGCCCCGTCAACGTCGACATGGCCACGTACAAGGCCGAGTTTTTCTCGCACTACTACGAACGCAAATTGCGGCCGGTCGCGGCGTACTCGATGGGCTGGATCTACTGGTGGGCGCAGATCGCCTCGATCGCGCCGGGCCTCGCGAACGCGATCATGTCGCTGCCGGTCTTTCGGAAACTTGGTGGTATCGCGCCGGAGCGGACGATGCCTCGCTTTGCGAAGCGCACGTTCGTGGAGCAATTCAAACGTAGGTCGGACTCTCAGTCCGACAAAACGAGACGTCGGACTAGAGAGTCCGACCTACGTTCGTCCGACCTGGGTTCGTCCGGCCTGCGTAAGGTTCTCCTCTGGCCCGACACCTTCAACAATCACTTTCATCCCGGCACCGCGAATGCGGCAGCCGAGGTGCTGGAGGCGGCCGGGTTTGAAGTGATCATTCCCCGCAAACGTCTCTGCTGCGGGCGCCCCCTCTACGACTGGGGCTTCCTCGGCATGGCGAAGAAGCTCCTGCTCGAAACGATGGAGGCGCTGGGTCCCGAGCTCGATGCCGGCGTTCCGATCGTCGGCCTCGAGCCGAGCTGCATCTCCGTGTTTCGCGATGAGTTGCCGAATCTCTTTCCAGGCAACGATGTGGCGACGCGTTTGTCGAAAGCTGTGAAAACGCTGCCCGAGTTTCTGCTGCAGGAGAGCGTCGAGCTACCCAAGCTGCAGGGCAAAGCGCTCGTTCAGGCGCACTGCCATCACAAGGCCGTGCTCCACTTCGACGACGAAGTGCAAGTCCTCGGCAAGATGGGACTCGACGTCGATCAACCCGACTCCGGCTGCTGCGGCATGGCGGGCGCGTTCGGATTCGAGCCTGACAAGTACGAGCTATCGATGCGCGTTGGCGAGCGCGTGCTGCTGCCGGCTGTGCGCGAGGCGGCGCGCGACACGATCATCGTTGCCGACGGCTTCAGTTGCCGCGAACAGATCGCGCAGGGAACCGGCCGCGAAGCGCTGCACCTCGCGCAGGTGCTCCATCTGGCAATGAAGCAGACCGCGCCGGTCGCGTTGCCGGAGCGCGAATACGCCGACGAGCCGGCGCCGGCCGACATCAAGAAGATGGCCTGGGGAGCGGCCGGAATCGCCGCAGGCATCGCTCTCGCAGCCGGGGTGTTGGCCCTGTTGCGACGATGGCGGAAGCGCTAAAACGATACGTTCCGATTGCAGACTACACAGCGATCGGCTGCACGCGTTCGATCGCTCTGGTTTCGCGCAGCGGCTCGATCGACTGGCTCTGCTGGCCGCGCTTCGATTCGGAATCGATCTTCGGCCGGATCCTCGACGCGGAGAAAGGCGGCTACTTCGCCATCCAGCCCGCGATTCCGTTCGAGTCGAAACGCCGCTACCTCGAAGGAACGAACGTCATCGAGACGACGTTCACGACGGCATCAGGGATCGTGCGTCTCCTCGATCTGATGCCGGTGATGACCGAGTCGGAGAAGCAAGAGCGGCTGTCGCCGTTCCGGCAATTGCTGCGGCGCGTCGAATGCGTCAACGGAGAGGTTCCGATCATCGTCACCTACGCGCCGCGGCCCGACTACGGCCGGATCGCGCCGTCGCTGAAGGTGCGCAGTGATTCGGTTTCCTGCGCGTGGCGCGCGCGCGTGCTCAATCTTCGCAGTGATGCGAAGTTCCTCGTCGAGCGCGGGACGGCGACGTCGAGCTTCGACCTTCGCGCCGGTGAGTCGCGCACATTCGCGCTCGGCTTCGACGATCACACCCCAGTCGTGCTCGCGCCGATCGGCGACGAGGCAACCGCGGAGATCGAGAAGACGATCGGCTTCTGGCGCAAGTGGTCAGGCCAGCTCACGTACGACGGACCGTATCGCGAGCTCGTCCTTCGTTCGGTGCTCGTGCTGAAGTTGCTGACGTATACGCCGTCAGGAGCGATCGTCGCCGCGGCCACAACGTCGATCCCGGAGTCGATCGGCGGTGAGCGGAACTGGGATTATCGCTATTGCTGGCTGCGCGACGCATCGTGGACCGTCAGCGCGCTCTACGACTGCGGTTTCTCAAACGAAGGTGAGGCCTTTCTCGACTGGCTCCTCTACTCGACGCAGCTCACGCATCCGAATCTGCAGATGCTGTACGACGTCTTCGGTGAAGCGCGGGTTCCCGAGAAGACGCTCGATCATCTCGAGGGCTACCGCGGCTCCCGGCCAGTGCGGATCGGCAACGCCGCGCGCACGCAGTTTCAACTCGATGTTTATGGCGAGGTACTGGGCGCGGTCGATGAGGCCACGCAGCGCGGCGCGAGTCTCGACCGCGACTCGCGACGATTGCTGCGCCGTCTGACCGAGATCGTCTGCGAACGATGGCAGGAACCCGACGCCGGAATCTGGGAAAAGCGCGGCGGAGTGCGCCAGCACGTACACGGAAAGGTGATGGCCTGGTCCGCGCTCGACAGCGCCTTGAAAATCGCCGACCGTTGCCACATCAAGGTCGATCGTCGGCATCTCGAGCAAACGAAGGCCGCGATCAAGGAAGCCGTTCTCACGCGCGGTTTCGAGTCAGAGCGCAACACCTTCGTCGGCATTTTCGATGAGAAGGAAGTCGACGCCAGCCTGCTTTTCATCGCCCGCGTCGGCTTCATCGATCCGAAGGATCCGCGCATGCTCGGCACCGTCGACGCCATCCGCTCCACGCTGGGCGGCGACGGTCTGCTCTATCGCTACGACACCCGCAAGACTCCCGATGGTCTCCCACCCGGCGAAGGCGCCTTCGTGGCCTGCACCTTTTGGCTCGTGGAAGCACTCGCGCTCGCCGGCCACGTCGATGAGGCCCACGCGCTCTTCGACGACGTCGTCCGCCACGCCAACGACGCCGGGCTGTTCTCCGAGGAGGTCGATGTCCCCACCGGCGCCTTACTCGGAAACTTCCCGCAAGCGCTCACGCACATCGCGCTCCTCAACGCCGCGCTCGCCCTTGAAGAAGCGTCCCGAAAGGGCGAAGCCAAACCCCGCGCCTCCGCGTGAGACGGTTCGAACGTGAATCACCGCAACGTATAAAACATCCCCAAAACCACTCCATAGACCATATGCGCGAACAGCAGCACGAACGGTGTCTTGATGCCGTAGTTCGTGGTGAAGATTCCAGGCGGCTCGAGCAACCGCGTCGGCTCCGGCCCGCGAAAATCCGACACCATCCGCGGATGGAGCCCCGGCAACACCGGCAGCAGCACGACCACGATGAACATCCCCTGCACCGCTCCGATGAAGCCGCCAAACCACCACGACGCCACATGCCGGCTCTCGAAGGCGAACGCGTACACCAGTGCGAAAACCCATCCGTTGATGATGTGAGCGCCGAGCCCGAGCACTTTGGCGCGGTCGCGGTTGGGCGTGAACATCGTCCCGACGATGAACGGAATGTCGATCCGCGTAAACCCGAGCGACTGCGCCGCGATCGAAAGAGTCGTGAGCACGATCGTCGCCACGAGGCCCCAGGTAAGAATGGAGGGGAGGTTCATGAGTGTGCGTTTTGCGCGTCTCGTGCCGGTTTTTCAACGGCAAGACTTATCACGCGAAGACGCGAAGACGCGAAGGGGTTTGACGCTACGCCTTCGCGGTCTTCCCGCCTTCGCGTGAGAAATGAATTGCGAGCAAGTGATCGACTGCTTCACCAACTATTTCGGCTCAGCCATTCGCTTGAATGGATGCGCCTCCGTATTGAACACCACCTTATCGAGATCGAGCACCGAGTCCGGAGCGAAGAGCAAGTAGAGGTACTTCAGCGTCTCGGCGAGGAAGTAGCTTGGCATCAGGTCGCCCTTTTCCATCGTGACCACACTCTTCAATGTTGTGTAGCCGGCGTCGGTGCGGCAGTGGGCGACGATGGCGTCGAAGAATGTCTGGCCCATCATCAGGTAGCGGGGGTCGTGGGTGGCGCGGCGGAGGTAGTAGGCAGACTCGATGATCTCGGGGCGGAGCTGGTAGCCGGGCGATTTGATCGTCATCGTGCGATAGTCGAGAACCTCGGGCTCGATGCCGCTGAGCGTCCACATGCGAAAACACGATTCTTCCAGGCGTCGAGCGCGTTTCGTGTCGCCGCCGAGCTCGAGGACGGCTGGGAGGAAGGCGTGGAGCGCGCCGAATTCGGGATTCGTGCGCTTGCCGCTGTTCATGTCCACTTCGCCGTACCAGAGACCTGATGGCGTTTCCTCGGCGACGTGTTTGTTGACCGCTCGAATGCTCGTCTGCCACATCGACTCGCACTCCTGGTCGCCGAAAAGGCGCGAGCACTTCAGCAAGTACTCGTAGTACGAATCGATACCGCCGCCGACGTGACTTGCCTTGCTGACCCACGCCCCGGTCTCGATGTCGATCTCTTCGCCGACCAGGCCAATCTTCGATCGCCGCTTGAACAGCTCTACGAGCGCGCGCTTCGCTTTCTCCATGTAGACCGGCTTGTTCGTCAGTTTGCTCAGCGTTCCGAACTCGAGGATCAGCGTTCCAACCTCGGCTGGATTCGATCGCGCACCGCTCGTTTTCCCCGTGTGCAGGTTGACGTACATGTAAGGCATGCCGGTTGGCGTGTTGAACGCCGGGAGTAAGCGCGTGCCGAGGTCGTCGGCCAGGTGGAGGAGGCGGGCGTCGCCAGTCATCTCGTAAGCGGAGAGGAGGCCGCCAAGCTCGCGGATCGTGATCTCGAACACCTTGACGGAGATGTCTTTGTCGAACGAGAGATGCTCGACGATCAGCGTCTTCGCCTTGTCCGCTTCATCGTTGAATCCCATCAGGAGCAGCGTGTCGAGCGAATCGACAGGCGTCATCAGGAGCGATTCGCCGTACCAGTCTTTCGGTTGTTTGCTCAGCGGCCGCAGCTCGTCATGGCCCCAGGCGTACTTCTCGTACGCCTTCCAAGAGTAGAGAAACTCGGCGCGGACTTTGGCCTGCAAGGCCACGCGGTCGATCGGCGGCGGCGCGGCGAACATGGTTTGCGACAACAGGACGAGCGCGATGACGACAATGCTTCGCTTCATGGAGCGAGTATAGCGAGGCGCGCCGCGATCATCGGCAACGAGCCGACGCGATCCCGTGCGCGCACTGATCGACGTCATCGCAGCGGCAACGCATGATTCGGAGTAACGCGGCGCGCATGACTTCGATGCGGCGTGCTTCCACATCCAGTTCGGCCAGTTTGGACGTTGCCAGCTCGGTCCATCGCGCGCCCGCCGGCGTCTCTTCCGGGAAGCCGGCGAGGAGCTGGCGAACTTGCCCAAGGCTGAATCCGATGTCTTTGGCGAACGAGATGAGCGCCAGACGCTCGACGGCGAGCTCTCCATACAAACGCCGGCCACTGCTCCGGCGCTCCGGCTCGACGAGGCCCACCGACTCGTAGTACCGAATGGCGGAAGTGCTCATGCCAGCCCGGCGAGCCAGCTCACCGATCGTCAAGTCGTCGCCGTTGATGTTGCTCACGAAATGCTCCGCTCGTGCACTCATGATCACACGATCCGGCTGCGAATCGGATGCGTCACGAACAGTTCACAGCAAGAGCCCTTGACTTCAAGCTGACTCGAAGTCCTACCTTGCATGGCTGGAGGAATCACCCATGAATCCGTTCTACTTCTTTGTCGCCATCATTTCGCTTTTCGCTTCTCGCCTTTCGTCAGCCGATCCTTGCAACACTACATGTGCCAACGAGACCACCGCTGCATCCAAGGTCGAAGCGCCTCTCGCCTGTAACCTGCTGGCTCTAACAGCAGAAGAACGGAAGCGGCACTTCGAAGTCGTCGGGCCCGCTCTGCGGCGGTTGCGAACCGGCGTGCGCGAGCTTCCGAACGGATACGAGTTTCAATTTCGGTCCGATGCGAAGACAGTCGCGCTTCTCAACGAATGGGCCAGGCGCGAACGCCGCTGCTGCCCGTTCTTCGAAATGGATGTGCGGGTGGGCACAAAAGGCGGCCCGCTGTCGCTTCGCCTGACCGGGCGAGAGGGAACCAAGGAGTTCATTCGCATGAGCGAGTGGATCACGCGATGAGTTAGGCGACTTGAGGAGTGCGGTCGTCTCGACCGCGGACACTCGGGCGTCCTCGCCCGAGTGTTGTCAGGGCAGAGGTCGATATGTGCCGTCGCTCTTGCTTGCATGCGGCTTCGTAGTTTCTGGCGCGCAACGTTCTAGATGTGCCTCCCGCGTCGCAGACGACCGAGCCGTTCGATCAGCACCTTAGGAAACAGCCACGCCAGCCGGACCGGTGTCGCAAACGGATGCTCGCGCAGACACTCGCGTAGAACGGGCAGACCTTCGCGGTTGAGTCGCACCAGCTTCGAGGCCGCCCGCCGAAGTCGGGCCTCGTACTCCGAGCGCTCGAAGCCAGCACGGTCGAGATCATCGATCAGCGGCCAGTAACGCCGGCTCACGGCTGCCGTCTCGGCCATCATCGCCTCCGTCTGCGCGATCGTCTTCGACTGCCGGTGCAGCCGAAAGCCGGCGGCAACTTGATCGACGTACTCAACAGGGGCGTGCTGCAGCGCACGGATCAGGTAGTCGTAGTCGAACGCATAGCGCAGAGAGACATCGGTATCGCCGATTGCGTTGATCACGGCGCGCGACCAGAACAATCCCGGATCGTGCCACCGCGACCGCCGCTTCCAGTACTGAACCACGTTCTCGATTGAGAGTCCGAACGGACGCACGAGCTGCTCGCGGCCGCGCGCGTAGAAATTCGCAACTGGGGCCGCGTAGATAGCGTTTGGATTGCGCCGCCACGCCTCCGCCACCGCCTCGAAGATGCGGTCAGCGTAAACATCGTCGGCGCCGAACCAGGTGATGATGTCGCCGGTTGCCTTGCGGAACCCTTTGTTGATCGCGTCGGCCTGTCCGCGATCGGGCTCGCTGATCCAGAAATCGATCGATGCCTCGTAGTCGCGGATGATGTCGAGCGTCTCGTCGCTCGACCCACCATCCATGACGATGAGCTCGATGTCCGGCCACGCCTGCCCGAGGATCGAGAGGATCGTCTCTTCGATGAACCGGCCCTGGTTCAGCGAGGGGATGACGATCGAAATGCGCGGGTTGGATCTCATCGCCGCGAGAGTACCGCGGCTATTCGGCGCGGAAAACGCCCGAGTGCGTCATTCGCCGCCTATTAACCTCCGTTCGCCGGTGGGACGCAGACACAGCCCGCGAAGCTCCGTATCTTGCGCCTGTCGTTGACGAAAGGACTTCTCATGAACATGACACTCACACAGAAACAGGCTCCGGAAGAGATGGCCGGCATCTCCGGCGTCAAGCTCATCATCGGAATCTTCTTCGCGATCCTCGGCGTGCTTCTGACTCTCGACAACCTCGATCTGATCGACGCGGACCGCTACCTTGCCTACTGGCCTCTCGTCCTGATCGCCATCGGCATCCTCAAGTTTCAGGACGCCGGTCACAGGGTTCTCGGCGGGTTCCTGATCGGCATCGGCGCTCTCAACCTGATCAACAACACGGTCGATTTTCGCTTTTCAGTCTTTGACTTGTGGCCGGCTGCGCTGATCCTGGCCGGAATCGGGATCGTCGCTCACGCCTTCGGTTTTCGCCTGCCGTCGCTGTCCGGCCAGTCCGACTCAACCGTCTGGGCAATCTTCGGCGTCCGCAAAATCAAGATCGACTCTCGCGCCTACGCCGGCGCCCGGATCATCGCTTTCATGGGCGGATGTGAGCTTGACCTGAGGAAGGCGGACATGGAGCAGGGTCCGGCCACGATCGAACTGTTCGTGATGTGGGGCGGCATCGAGATCAAAGTGCCTGACGGATGGGAAGTCATCGGCAACACCGTTCCGATCATGGGCGGCGCGGAGATCCGAACGAAAGCGGCACCGGGAGGCCGCAGGCTGATCGTCAACGGGCTGGCAATCATGGGCGGCGTCGAGATCAAGAGCGTCGCGACGGAGGCAGTATGAACAATCGACGACGAATCAATGCCGATGGCGTTTTCTGGGGCTTGCTCCTGATCACGGGCGGATCTCTGCTGCTTCTTCAGCGTCTTCACATCGCGGATTTTTCGTGGAACCTTGGATCGTGGTGGCCGCTTTTCGTCGTGTTGGTCGGGCTGTCGAAGCTCGCTCATCGCCGCTCGATCTGGTCGGGGCTGTGGTTGATAGCAGTGGGTGCGTGGCTGCAGGCGGTGACGCTTCATTGGCACGGCCTGACTTACAACTCGTCGTGGCCCTTGCTGCTGGTCATCCTCGGCGCCGGCATGATCGGACGCACGATCATCGAGTCGTTCCGTCGCCGCGACGTGCTGGAAGGAGAGAATCATCATGAATGACGATGAACGGCAGCGGCGCATGTCGATTGACGGCGATGACCTCTCGCGCATCGACCTTCGCATCAAACGCCCCAAGCGCGGCGACAATCCTTGGGCGCGCCTGGTGTGGGGCGCGGCAATCCTCACCGCGGGGGTGATCGGCTGGCTCGATCACAGCGGCAGCCTTCACGCGTCTGACTTCCTGCCATGGTGGCCGCTCGTGTTCATCGCTCTCGGCGTGGCGCAAATGCCGCTCCGCCAATGGGTCTCGGCGGTGGGGCTGGTCGCAGTCGGAATGCTGTTTCTTCCGCCGCTGCCTTTCCTGCCGCATTTTCGCGTTTCTTCGATTCTCGCTGTGTGGCCGTTGCTCATCAGCGTCGGTGGTGTCTCGCTGATCCGTCAGGCGCTCTGGCCCGCGGCGAAAGGTGCGTCGAGAGCGGACTCGTTTCATACGGTTGCCGTGATGGGCGGCGTCGGCCGCGGGGTGGCGTCGAGCGATTTCGCGGGCGGCGATGCCGTGGCGGTGATGGGGGGATGCGAGATCAACCTCGGCGGCGCGAAGATCACCAAGGAAGCCACGATCGACGTCCTGGCCTTCTGGGGCGGCATCGACGTCCGCGTCCCCCGGGGCTGGAGAATCGAGAATCACGTCAAAGCCATCCTCGGCGGCGTCGTTGACAAGACCGATGACAACGTTCCGGCCGGCGCACCACGCCTCATCATTCGCGGCAGCGCGATCATGGGCGGCGTCGAAGTGAAACATCCGAAGAGGTGAACGATGGAGACGCGCAGAACTTTGACCCGCGGAACACTTGCGCTGTACGCCGTCGGCGCGATGACCGCAGCCGCGACGATGACCTCCGTTTTCTTTTTGTGGACCCGAGGGGCTGCGGTCGGCACGTCGATCGCGGCGGCACTTCCACCGTCAATTCTTCTGGGCGGCATCGCGCTGGCATCGCGGTTCCTTTGCAGTGCATTGCCGCTGCGGAGCGCGTCACGAATGTCGATCGCGATTGCGCACGCGGGATCGGCAGCGGCGGCCAGCGGGCTGTGGATATTGACGTGGAAGTCGTGGGTGCCGGTCGTCAATGAGCACGTCGCGACGAAGCTTGTACCCGACTACTCGCTCCTCTTCGGACTGGCGCTCCTCCTCTACCTTGCGGCGGTGGCTGTGCACTATCTGTTACTCGAGACCGAAGCGGTGCGGGAGGCCGAGGATGAAGTGTTGCGCTATCGAGTGCTGGCGCGCGAGGCCGAGCTGCGCGCGTTCAAGGCCCAGGTCGATCCGCACTTCCTGTTCAACAGCCTCAACGCCGTCGCTTCGATGTGCGGATCGCGCCCGCTCGAGGCACGCGAGATGGCGCAGCGCCTCGCCGATTTCTTCCGGCTGATCCTCCGCCTCGGCGCTCTGGAGCGCATCACCCTCGGCGAGGAGATCGATCTCGTCACGCGCTATCTCGAGATCGAAAAGGTTCGCTTCGGAGACCGGCTCACCGTTCACATCAACGTCGACGAGGCGGCGTCACAATGCCTCGTGCCGCCATTGCTTCTGCAGCCGCTGGTGGAAAATGCGGTGCGGCACGGCGTCGCTTCGATGGTAGATGGCGGAACGGTGGATATCGTAGGCACGCTCGAGAACCACATGCTGCGCATCGTGATCGACAATCCGGCCGACCCTGACCGCGCCGACGCGCGCGGCGAAGGAGTCGGACTGGAGAACGCCCGCGGAAGATTGAGCGCGGTGTCGGAAGGGCGGGCCATGCTTCAGGCGAAAGAAGACGACGGACGATTCCATGTCGTCATCGAGCTGCCGCGATGATCCGCGTCATCATCGTGGACGATGAAGCGCCCGCCCGCGAGCTTCTGCGCGAGTACCTGGCTGCCGACGACGACTGCGAGATCGTCGCGGAGTGCGCAAACGGATTTGAAGCCGTCAAGGCGGTCGCGCAACACGATCCTGATCTGCTCCTCCTCGACATCCAGATGCCGAAGCTCGACGGCTTCGAAGTGCTGGAGCTGCTCGACCGCTCGCCCATCGTGGTCTTCGTCACCGCGCACGATGAGCACGCGCTTCGTGCGTTTGAGGTTCACGCGCTCGACTATCTTCTCAAGCCGTTCTCGCAGGAGCGGTTCCGGCAGGTGATGGAACGCGTCAAGCGAACGGCCGGACACCACGATCGTGCTCCGGTTGCCGGTATCGCTGTCTCGCTGCGCGCCCGCCCATTGCAGCGCGTCGTGGTGCGCGGCGACGACGGCGCAATCCAGGTCATTCCGGTGGCGCGGCTCGACTACGCCGAAGCCGCTGACGACGCAATCCTGATTGCCACCGGCGGCGCGAAGCTGCGCAAACAACAACCGATCGGCGAGCTGGCCCAGCAACTCGATCCCGCCCGCTTCGTGCGCATCCACCGCGCCTACCTCGTCAACATCGAGCGCATCGAGAAGATCGAGCTATACGCGAAAGACAGCCGCTTGGCGATCCTGCGCGATGGAACAAGGCTGCCGGTGAGCAGGAGCGGGTATCAGAGGCTGCGGGAGTTGTTGTGAGTTACTCACCGTTCAGCCCTGATTCAGATTCGTTTGCATAATGGGGCCGTGCGCATTCTGGTTGCTGAAGACGAACCGCAGCTTTCCCGGCAGTTGGCGGCGGCGCTTGGAGAGGCCGGCTACGCAGTCGATTGCGCCGCGGACGGCGAGCGCGCGGACTTTCTGATCCAGACCGAGGAAATTGACGCGGTTGTGCTCGACCTCGGGTTGCCGAAGATCGACGGACTGACGCTGCTTCGCCGATGGCGCGAGGCCGGTCTCTTCGTTCCCGTTCTCGTCCTCACCGCCCGCGGAAGCTGGCATGAGAAGGTCCAGGGCATCGACGGCGGCGCGGACGATTACATGTCCAAACCGTTCCGCATGGAGGAAGTGCTGGCGCGGTTGCGCGCACTGATCCGGCGGGCCAGCGGCAACGCCAGCCCCGAGCTTCGATGTGGCGCGGTCGCGCTCGATCCACGCACCGGCAGAGTGACCGTCGACGGCGCAGCGGTCCGGCTGACCAGCCACGAGTTTCGCGTGCTGTCGTATCTGATGCACCACCGCGGGCGCGTGGTGTCGCAAGCGGAGCTGACGGAGCACATTTACGCGCAGAGTTTCAATCGTGACTCGAACACCGTCGAGGTGTTCATCGCCCGGCTGCGGCGGAAGCTCGGGTCCAGCGTCATCGAGACCGTGCGCGGACTCGGCTACCGGATCGAGGAACGAACGTGAAGTCGCTCCGATCGAGATTGCTCATCGGCTCGCTCCTCTGGACAGCGGGTCTGCTCAGCATTTCACACATGGTGTTTCTTCTCGTGCTCCGCTGGCACGCAGTCTTCCGGATCAATCCACACATCGTCCTCCTCGGCGGCATTGTGTTGATGCTGGCCGGACTCCTTTACCTTCGCGGTGGCGTGTCGCGCATCGAACAACTGCGAGCGCGGCTCATCGATGTGCGCGAGGGGCGAAGCGAACGAGTGGAAGGAACGTATCCGTCCGAAGTGCAGCCACTGGTGAACGACCTGAATGCGCTGCTCAGCGAACGAGAAGAAGCGGTGCGCCGCGCGGTTGCCAAGGCCGGCGACCTTGCACATGGGCTGAAGACACCGCTCGCCGTGATCGCGCAGGAAGCGGCGCGCGGTGAAGGAACGGGCAGCGAGTCGGGAGCGCTGATCGGGCAGCAGGTCGAACGGATGCGCCGCCAGATCGACTATCACCTCGCACACGCACGCGTTGGCGCCGCGGGAACGAGCGCCGGCATCCACTGCTCCGTTGCCGACTCGGTCGACGGACTCTCCCGCACGCTGCGCCGCTTGCACGCCGAGCGTGGCATCGCGATCGAGTCGAACGTCTCTTCCGATCACGCTGTTCGTGTGCGCCGCGAAGACCTCGACGAGATGCTCGGCAACCTGCTTGACAACGCCTGCCGGTTCGCAAGAGCACGCGTCGTCGTCTCATCGGAGCGGATGGAAAAGCTGATCGCGATCATCATCGATGACGATGGCCCAGGGCTGCCTCCCTCGATGCGCGACGATGTCTTGCAGCGGGGCGTACGCGCGGACGAATCCGAGCCAGGCACTGGCTTTGGACTGGCGATCGTGCGCGATCTGGCAGAAGTCTATGGAGGTTCGATCAGCCTGCAAGGATCGCCGTCGGGCGGCCTGCGTGCGCGGCTTCAACTTCCGCAAGGCTGAGACTCTCGATCTACTCGTCCGCTCGCCGCCGATCGAGATCCTCCCGAATCGCCAGTCCTGGTGAACGATTCTCGAGCCGCGGCTTTTCCAGGATCGTGGAGAGGAAGTCGGCAGTTCCCCAGGCCAGGAACGTTGTTGCCGCTACGCTGAAGAACTCGCCAACGGTGTGAAGCCCGAGAAGAAAGAAAATCGTGAGCGGCACCGCGACTCCCATCACGATGATGCCGACGATCAAGCGAGGCCCGGACATGGCCGTATTCTAGGTCATGGGTCACTTTCAGCCGAAACTGTAACATCGGGCTCGGCCGACCTTATGGCCGCTCCTTCCACTAGACGGTGACCCCTGCCGCCGCGTCCACAGGTTCGCCATCCACTTTCGCCCTCGCGTAATGAGGACGACTTCCGTCGCCTACACGTTAAGCGCGAGCACGCATTTCTCATCTCGCAAGGCAATTCGCTGCCGTTTGTCCCAAGGGAAGAGTGTTCGCGGTGAAGTAGGAGGCTCATAACTGGGGAGCAGGCAGTATCCTAGCCGCTGCAACGCGGAAGTCATTCAAAACTAGCCGCTGGACATGAATATCTGAGCGTCAGACATTCGCAATGTCGCCGGACCCGCGAATGTCTGACGGCCAGACGTTCGCGACGACGCGGTTACTTCGCGAGACGAGGTTCGTAGAATCGAATATCTGACGCTCAGACGTTCGCGATGACGCGGAAGTCATTCAAAGCTCGCCGCGAGTCATGAATATCTGAGTCCTCAGACATTCGCAATGTCGCCGGACCCGCGAATGTCTGACGGCCAGACGTTCGCGATGACGCGGTTACTTCGCGAGACGAAGTTCGTAGAATCGAATATCTGACGCTCAGACGTTCGCTTCAACGCGGAAGTCATAACAAAGCCCGCCGCGAGTCACGAACCTCTGAGCGCGAAACACTCGCAGAGTCCACGGTGTGAGCCGGAGGCGTCCGGCCATTTCCGGCATTGTCCGGCAGTTGTTACGGTCTTCAGCGAAACTGACCGATGACCGTATTCTATGCGCGTTAGTTGAGTTGGTCCTACTGTGCAGCGCCTGTCGCCGCGGTTTCGTCGTCGACGCGGGAGCCAAGATCCTGCCGGAAGTTGTTCACCCGCTGCACGTAGTTGCGCGTCTCTTTGAACGGAGGCGTCCCGTTGAAACGGCGGACGTTCCCTTCCCCGGCGTTGTACGCGGCGATCGCTTTCTGCTGGTCCCCGCCGAACCGGTCGGTAAGGTAGCGAAGGTACTTTGCTCCGGCCTGAATGTTCTGCGCGGGATCGGAGAGATTGTCAGCACCCAACCAGCGTCCCGTTCTTGGCGCGAGCTGCATCAGGCCGACGGCGCCGCGGTTCGACCGCGCCGTCGGTACGAAACTCGACTCGGTGTGGACAACGGCAGCGACCAGCTCCGGCGGCAGATCGTTCTTTCTTGCCTCGCTGTAGATGATGCCGCCGAAGGGAATCTGCTTCCGGAAGAACTGCTCTCTCACTTGATCGGCTGCGGCCACAATCTGGCTGGGCGCATCCGCGACTGTTGCCGGCGCCGACGCCACGGTCGTGGCTACGTCCTGAACGGCTCCGGTAACGCCGCCGGCGATGCCGGACGTGACCTGGTCGGCAATTTGTTTCGCCGTCGCCAGATCGCCGGCGATCTTCGCCTCGGTTTGCGGCGGCGCATCATCGACCAGCGGCTTCTCGGTTAGGCCGGTGATCGTCCTGCGATGGGCATTCGCGTCGGCGGAATGCAGCATGTTTCCGATCTTCAAAGGGATCCCAAGGCCTCCGAGCGCGAGCGAAGCACCCAGCGCCCATCCGGCATACTTCTTTCGTAAACCGCTCATTCTGCGCGGTTTGACCTTCAGGACCGCCTCGTTCAGCTGGGCGCGGTCGAAGCCATCCAGGAATCTTTCACGGAAGGGCCTGCTTGTGCTGGGCTCGCTCATCGTAGTAGTCCCCTTTTCCGTCCCCTCTCGAAACGGAATCCCGGCTTCGGTTATTTGCAAGTGAGAAGCCACGACGAGCTCAATCGAAACAATTCATCCAGTTGAAGTTAGCTCTGCAATAGCGACTTTGTCTTGGCATGGATTGGCTCGCCCATTGAAAGGCAGATAAAATGACAAGCAGTACCGTATTGGCTATGAGACCGAAGTTGACGATCTGGTTGTTCGCCATGGCTGGCGCCCTGGCAATCGCGCAGTCGGCGCATGCGCAGGGCTATCTCTGCGAGGAGAGTTTCAAGCTCGACGACGCCGCGATGCAGTCGTATCGATTCGGTCCGCCCATTCCTCCGCCCACCCCCGTCGTCGTTGCACAACCTGACCCTGATCCGATCAAACTCCGAGTCCTGAAGTACGCCGCTGTCGCGCTGAAGCATCGCCTGAACGGTCTGGCCAGCTATTACTCGACGTCGCTCGACGGCACACTCACCGCGAACGGCGAGCACTATCACAACAAGAAGATGTCGGCGGCACACCTGACCCTGCCGCTCGGATCATGGGTCGAGGTAACCTCCCGCGCTACGGGCAAGAAGCTCCGTCTGCGCGTCAACGACCGCGGGCCGTATGTGAACAAGTTCGTCATCGATCTCTCCCAGGCTGCCGCGCGCTACCTCGGCGTCGATGTCGCGGAAGACCGTTCCGTGCTCATCCGCATCATCGGCCTTCCGGGGGAGGATCCCTTGCCCGACGATGTGATCGACGCGCCAAAGTCGACGATCATCGGGGAGACCGCGGCTTTGACACCGGCAGGCCAGTAGAGAGGGAGCCGGCCCACCGGTTCACGAGTGCGGAATCGTGAAGCAGAAGGTGCTGCCCTCGTCGGGCAGTGCGTCGACGCTGATCGTCCCGCCCTGATCTTCGATGATGCGTTTGGCGAGATAGAGACCGTAGCCCGGCCCGCCGCCGCGTGACTTGTCGAGCTTCAGGCCGAGGTCGAAGATCTGTGCGGTGTAACGCGGATCGATGCCGATGCCGTTGTCTTTGATGCAGATCCGGTAGCCGTCAGGATCGACGTTGCAGTCGATGGCGATCGTGCGCTCCCCTTTCGGACGGTCGCTAAAAAAGAGTGCGTTAGCGAAGATCGCGCTGATCGCTTCGCGCATCTTCTCCGGGTCAACGGTGACCGTCGGCAGATCGTCGGGCAGATCGACCTTCACGCCGCCTTCTTCGATCTGGTAGTTGCACTTGAGGATGACCTCCTCGATGATTTCCCGCAGCGGCGTTGGGCGCCGCGCATTGGGGCGCGACAGCAGCTTTACGATGTGCGACATCTCGTCGAGCACCTTCTTCATCTGCTGCGCGCTGGAGCGGATGCGGCGAAGGAAGTCCTGCCCTTCCTCGTCGAGCTTGTCGGAGTAATCAGCCAGCAGCAGGTCGCTGAATCCATCAACCGAGAAGATCGGCGATTTGAGGTCGTGAGACAGTACGCTGAAGAGGCGCGTCAGCTCCTCTACGGTCAGAACTTCGTCGGAATTGTTCTCTACTGGCATCGACTGCTCCGGGCCTGGCAGCACGCGCATTTCTGCAACTAGCGGGCCTGACCCTTCCGAAAGGCGGCGACGTGCCCCGCGCCGATGATCTCGGTCTCGCCGCCGCTGCGAATCGCCAGGGCGGTGCCCGCGGGGATGCCGAGTCCGAGCTGCGTTTCGGGAACCGACATCAGGCGCCGTAAGTTCGTGTCGTTCTCCGGCTCGAAGGAGGTGTCGACAACGGTGTTCGCAATCCAACCAAGGGCGGGAAGCGAAGCCGCGATGCCGTGCATGTCGCGTGCGGCGATGCCGAAGCACGAGGCAGCCGCTCCGATTGCCGCGATCACGGTGCCTTGCGATGCCGCCTCGCGCATGGCCAGATCGGCAGCCGATTCACGCAGCACGGCAAGCAGGTTGTTCGTCACGCCGCCGCCGAGGTAGATCATCCCGGCTGAGGAGAGCGCGTTGAGATTCTTTTGCCGGCGGCTGTCGCGTCCACGATAGATCGGAACATTCACGGTTTCGACAGTCGGATCGATGCCATGCAGGTACGTGCCAAAGTGCGTCGCGTACTCCGCCGAGCCCGACGCCGCAGGGATGAACGCGACGACACGCCGCTCCGCGGGCATGCTGCGGAGGAGAAACTCATCGATCTCGCGGGTCTCGCCGAAAGAAAACTCGCCGCCGCCGATGAGCACAAGCAGTCTCGCAGGGACGGCAAGATCGACGAGTAGGGCGGTCACGGCGCGCATCGTACTGCGGAAAAGCGAACTACTTGCTTCGACGGCGCGCTACGGGCGCTGATACCCGGTTCGCTGCGATATGCCGAGGCAAGCGTGCGTCTTCGCGTCGCCAGAGAATCCGTCTGCGTGGAAGCGGCACCTCGCGGAACAGCGCACTGAGGAAAGCCGATGCATCGCTTGCCTCCGGAATGCGCAACATGAGTTGTTTCGAAATCTCGCCGTAGTAGAGGACGAAATAGTCGCCGGTGTCGAGCTTAATGAGCGCTGCCTTCGACGGCTCTGCCGCTTCCTGAGGGTCGGTGATTTGCTGAAATCGAACAGGAAACCACTTCGCCAGTTCCGACTCCGAGACGCGCGCAGTCAGAATGGGCGTCGCGTGAGTCTTCAGTTCGTTCGGTTTCGCCACTCGCATCGGTCTCTACTCCGCGTCGTGTCTGATGGTAACAATAACGGGGATCGCAACCAACTCATTGTGATCGAGAACAATCACGCCATCGCGTCCCTGAGTCCACTCGGGCCAACCGGGTGCCGACCCTGGATCGGGCGCCACATCGGTGTAGAACTCCACGCCGACAACGCCTTCCGGAAGCGGGCCTTCCCAGGCTTTGACCGCTGGGATCAAACCAGCGAAAAAGTTCTGACGCCGCCGGCCCCACAACTGGTTTGTGGAGCAGACCGCATCATTCTCTTCGGGCTTTGAATTGGTCCGCCGGTGGTAGGGACCAAATCGGCCTGGTTTCGGGCTCGAGGTCATTCTCGAGTGAAACAATACTCGTCCGCGTTCTTAACGACGAGATGGGACATGTTCGCTGGCGGAGCTACTTCTGTTCCGGAGGCCGAGGCGCCAGCGTCACGACTCGATTGGAGTGATCGCTCTCCCGCTCTCGAAGAAAGAGACACAAAGCGCCAAGATCGTGATTGAACCGCGCGAATAGTTCCTCGCGGGCGTCGTGAGTCTCTTTAACGATAGGGTCTTCCTACATGGTCATCTACGGCGTCAACGCCTCGCTGCTTCGCGGCATCAACAGCACCTCGTTCGCGTTCATCGTGAAGTCGATCCATTCGGGGACGGCTTCCTTGTGGCGAATCAGGAACTCCGACAATTCGTCCTCGATGTAGCGCTGAATGGCCCGGCGCAACGGACGGGCGCCGGAGTTCGACTCCTCTTCCGCCCGCCTCAGCAGCCAGTCGATCACGGAGTCGTCAATGGCAATCTGCACGCCTTTCTGGACGAGCGCGAGGTTGACGTCGTCGACCAGAAGCCGGCAGATCTCGCGCAGCTCGATGTGCGTCAGCGGGTTGAAGATGATGATGTCGTCGATGCGGTTGATGAACTCGGGGCTGAACTCTTTCTTCAGCTCCTGGTGGATCATCGCCTCCGCTGCCTTCTGATCGGCCTCGCTCGATTTCTCGCGGAAGCCCATGTGGCCCTTCGTCGTCAGGAACCGTGTACCGAGGTTGCTGGTCATGATGATCAGCGTGTTGCGGAAGTCGACCTGATTGCCGAGCGAATCGGTGAGGATGCCGTCTTCGAGAATCTGCAGCAGGATGTTGGCGATGTCCGGATGCGCTTTCTCGATCTCGTCGAGCAGTACGACCGAGTAGGGATTGCGGCGAACGCGCTCGGTGAGCTGGCCGCCCTCTTCGTGTCCGACGTAGCCCGGCGGCGAGCCGATGAGCTTCGAGACAGCGTGCTTCTCCATGTACTCCGACATATCGAAGCGGATGAGATGGCGCTGCGATCCGAAGAGGAACTCGGCCAGACGGCGCGCGACTTCGGTCTTGCCGACGCCAGACGAGCCTAGAAAGATGAACGAACCCATCGGCCGGTTCGGAGAGGCCACGCCGAGACGTGAGCGGCGGATGGCGCGCGAGATGGCGCGGATCGCTTTGTCCTGACCAACGACTCGCCGCATGAGCGAATCTTCCATGTTGATCAGCTTCGCCGCTTCGTCCGCTTCGATCGAGGTGACCGGAATGTCGGTCCAGGAGCTGATGATCTCCTCGACGTCCCGCTTCGTCACTTCCATCATCTCTTCGCCGACAGCTTCGCGCTCCTGCTTGAATCGCTCCACTTCTTCCTTGAGCTCGATCTCGCGCTCGCGAAGAAAGACGGCTTTCTCGAAGTCTTTGTCGGAGATGGCCTTCTTCATCTCTTTGACGATCGAGCGGATCTCCGACTCGAGCCGGCGCAGATTCTGGGTGTCGGCCACGCGGCGCAGCTTCACCTTCGCGCCGGCCTCGTCCAGGATGTCGATCGCTTTGTCGGGAAAAAAGCGATCGGTGATGTAGCGGTTCGATTGATAGACCGCGCTGCGAATGGCCGTGTCGCTGTACTTCACTTTGTGGAAGCTCTCGTAGCGTTCCTTCACACCTTCGAGGATCTGCAGTGTCTCGATTTCGTTCGGCGGCGCGACGTTGATGGCCTGGAAGCGGCGCAGAAGCGAGCGATCTTTTTCGATGTAGCGACGGTATTCGCGGATCGTCGTCGCACCGATGCAGGAGATCTCGCCGCGGGAAAGGGCCGGCTTGAGGATGTTCGCCGCGTCGAGCGAGCCCTCGGCAGAGCCTGCGCCGATGAGCGAGTGGATCTCGTCGATGAAGATGATGATGTCGGTGTTTTCCTTCAGCTCTTTGATGATTCCCTTGAGCCGTTCTTCGAACTGGCCGCGGTACTTCGTTCCGGCAACGATGAGCGAGAGGTCGAGCGAGAGGATGCGTTTGTTGGCGATGAAAAGCGGGACATTGCCGTCGACGATGCGCTGGGCCAGACCTTCGACGATGGCGGTCTTGCCGACGCCTGGCTCGCCGAGGAGGATGGGATTGTTCTTCGTACGCCGGGAGAGGATCTGGATGATGCGCTCAACTTCCTTCTCGCGTCCGATGAGCGGATCGAACTGGGCCGAGTGCGCCATTGCGGTCAGATCGCGGGCGTATTCGGCGAGAAACGGCAGCTCCTTCTTCTGTTTGTCGGCCTCGCGCTCTTTGAGGATCGAGATCGTTTCTTCACGCACGCCGTAAACGTTGAGTCCTTTGGCGGTGAGGATGCGCGCGGCGGTCGATGACTCCACCCGGAGGATGCCGATCAGCAGGTGCTCGGTGCCGACGTACTGGTGGAGCATCGACTCGGCCTCGTGCGCCGCGTACGCCAGGATCTTCTTCGACTCCTCGGAGAGCGGCAATTCGGCCGATGAGGAGATGCGGTCGACGAAGAGGCGATCGCCTTCAACCTCGCGCCGGATCTGCTCCGGCTTCACGTTGAAACGCGAAAAGATCTCCTTGATGATTTCTTCCCCTTCGCGCAGGACGCCGAGGAGGATATGTTCGGACTCGATGACGCGGGAGCCGAGCTTGGAGGCTTCGTAGCGGGCAAAGAAAAGTGCGCGGCGTGCTTTCTCGTTGTATTTTTCGAACATGAGGTTGGGTATAGTTTACCGCCGCTCCGTCATAACTTCGTTCCGGCCTCCGTCATTCTTGGGCAATCACTCCGTTCTGTGACGGCCGGCACTCTCGCGACACGGCCTCCGCGGTTACGCGCTGCCTCATCTCGAACACGCGGTCGCAGCGTGCCGCGAGATCGCGGTTGTGCGTGACGATCACCGAGGTCAGTCCACGCTTGGCGTGACATTCGCGCATCAGATCGAAGACCCGCTCGCTCGTTTCGAGATCGAGATTCCCGGTCGGCTCATCGGCGAGAAAGAGCAACGGATCGGCGAGAAGCGCCCTGGCGATGGCCACCCTCTGTTGCTCGCCTCCGGAAAGCTGGTTCGGAAAATGACGGCTCCGATGCTCGAGGCCCAGCTCCGCGAGGAGCGCGTTTGCCTTGAGCAGCGCTTCATCCTTCCCGAACCGCCCAATCCATCCCGGCATCGCCACGTTTTCGGCAGCCGTGAACTCCGGAAGCAGATGGTGAAACTGAAAGACGAAGCCGACGTTGTGGTTGCGGAAGCGCGCCAGCTCATCGTTGCTCATCGACGAAACCGCCGCGTCGCCGACCCGAATCGTGCCGCTGTCGGGATGATCGAGTCCGCCCAGCAGGTGCAGCAGCGTCGACTTGCCGATGCCCGAGGGACCGACGATGGCCAGCATCTCGCCACGCTCCACAGTTAGCTCCAGCCCGCTCAACACCGGCACGGGGACTTCCGCATTGCGATACGTTTTCGACAGCGACCGCGCTTCGAGAAAGGGCATGGGAGCGCGATTATGGATCAGGAGGCGCTAAGCCGCAGTTGACACTGCAAGCCGCTCCCACGCCTCACGAGCATGAAATTCTTCGTCCAGCTGGTCCAGGGAAACAGTTTTCCCATGATGCTTCGCGAGGAAAGTTTCGAGCTGCTTCGACGCGACGATAAAGACCTCCGGCGGCGTATTCGGGCCAGCCGTGTCGGGATACCAAACGAAGGCAAGAAAATGGCCTGCTCGAGCGCAGAAATCCGCGACTTGCCATTCCGATCGTCCAGCGAGTGTCTTGATGTCAACGGTAAGGGCATTCCCCGACTCGAGGACTACGGTTACATCAACGTTGTCGGATTGAGAGAACGTCAGGGTCGCATCTACGCCGAGTCGATGAAGAACGGATAGAACGTAGAATTTCGAAGCGAGCTCCAAGTGCTTTGCGTGTTTTATTCGTCGCGGACCCTTCGATGGCCCCACGACAATTGGATCGCCCCATGCGGACGGATCGTTCACGTCGGCAAAGACAAGTTCGTTCCTCTGCTCGTCGGTAAGACGCGGCTCACGATCTTTCATAACGGCCATCCGTTTAGTACACGCATCTCCCGCTCACCTAAGACTTCCACGATCAGGAGCATCGCTCTTCCGCCGTCGGTTCTTCCGGCGAGTTGATATCGGTTCGCGCCGTGCTCTTTCTTGTTCGGTCGTGCCACAAAACCGTTCCAGATTACTTCTTCGGCCTCCCAGTCGGAAATGCCATGAGAAGCAAGTTTGGCAGCGTCGTACTCAATGTGCCACTCAGCCGCTTCAAAGCGCTGCCAATAGACCACTTAGCGAGTGTAGTGATCGCGCCTCAACATGTCCACGCTAGCCGTCATCAAGGCGGAGGGAGAACACTACCTCACTGTGGAAGCCGACTGCAGCGCCGGCGTCCCACCGGCCGGTGTACCGCTGCCTGACAAACCGACGGTTCCCTTCACGTGGAAGACCGGCATCTTCTGCTGAAGACCCTTCAAAGCGAACTCGCCGAGTGACTCGGTCTCGAAGCTGCCCATGATTCGATCCATAGTGTTCTGCGAGACGACGACCTGACCCGGCTTCGCGACGCCGCTTTCGAGCCGTGAGGCAATGTTCACCGACGAGCCGAGGACCGTGTAGTCGACACGCTTTTCGGTGCCGACATTGCCGACGACGGCCAGACCGCTGTTGATTCCGACGCGTACCATCACAGGCGGCAGCTCGGTCTTCGCCCGCTCGAGGTTCCAGTCGTCTACGAGACGCTGCAGCATCAGGCCGGTCAGAACAGCGCGGTCGGCATGATCATCCTGCGGCAGCGGTGCGCCGAAAAAGGCCATCACCGCGTCGCCGATGAATTTATCGAGCGTTCCGCCGTACGCGAAAATCGACTCAACGGCGAACCCGAAAAAGTGTGAGAGGAACTCGGCCACCTCTTCCGGCTTCTTCGACTCCGACATCGGCGTGAAGCCGCTGATGTCCGCGAAGAGGATCGAAACATCAGTGCTGCGCACCTCCGACTCCGCCGAGATCGATCCCTTCACGATCTCATCGACGACGGACGGCGAGTGGTAGCGCTCCATCCGCGAGCGGATTTTCTTCTCCTCTTCGATCTTTTCCGCAAGTTGCGCGCGCTCGATCGCCACCGCGGCGAAGTTCGCCAGCGCCGTGAGCAGATCGAGATCCTCTTCGGTGAAGCTTCCGATATGAATCGGCGAGTCGACCTGCACCGCGCCGATGACGCGTTGCCGGTTCCAGAGCGGCACGCACATCGCCGAACGAATGCCGTGAATGGCGATCGACTTGCCGCCGAGGAGGCGCGCGTCTTCGAGCGCGTTCGAGGTCATTAACGCCACCTGCTGCTGCGACACCATCTTCAGAATCGTGCGCGAGATGGGGATGTCCTGCTGCTCCGCCCCTTCGATGAACTTCGTCAGCTTCGGGACCGGATTGCCGTCCTCGTCGAAGAGGATGATCAAGCCGCGCTCGACCGGGAGATAGCGGAAGATGATGTCCATCACGGTCGTGAGCACGACCTGCAGCTCTTCCGACGCGAGCAGCGCCTTCGCCACCTGCACGAGAACCTGGAAGATCTTCTCGCGCGAAACTGCCGGCTCGCGGACTCCCGGCTGCGACGGCGGCCGCGTGACCGGACCCTTGTCCGCCAACTCCGCGATGTCCAGCCCGAACTCGGAATTGAAATCGGAGATGCGCCGGATAACAGTGCCCGAGGGGTTGTCGAACATCGAGTCGGCGTTGAAGTCGACGGAGGGGAGCGCGCGGACGTCGATGAGCACCGAACCGATCGACAGCTTCTCGCCGGCCGCAACCTGCGCCTCGGTGACAAGGTTCCCGTTCACCTTCACGCCGTTCGTCGATTTCAGATCGATCACCCACCAGTGATCGCCGCGCAGCTCGAACTTCGCATGCTTCCGCGACACCGACGGGTGATTTAGGATCAGATCATTCCCCTCGGTGCGCCCAACCGACAGCTCATGCTTGAGGTCCATGACCCGCGGCACACCGAGATCGACGTAGTGAAGTTGGAGCTGCTCCATTCGAAGGGAGGATTATAGCTTTGCTGCCAGCACCCTCACGGAAATGAGCAGATCCGGGGAAGCCTACGCGATCGCCTGCCCCTCGATATCCAACTCATGAATCGGCATTCCGAGTGCGAGCAGCGGCTCGCGAACTTGCGCAGCGTTGCCGACGATCACGACGATGACGCGGTCGGGGTCGATGTACTTTTGCGCGACATGCTCGACGGCTTCTTTCGAGACGGCGCCGATGTTCTCGCGGTAGCGGTCGAAGTAGTCCTGGGGCAGGTCGTTCAGCTCCATGTCCAGCACGCGGCCGGCGATGTCGCTGGAGCTTTGGACGGTCGAGGGGAACGAGCCCATGATGTAATTCTTCGTATCTTCGAGCTCGCGGTCTTCGACGTCGCGCGTGCGGATGCGGCGCAGCTCGGAGAGCACCTCAGTCACCGATTCGCGCGTGACCTCGTTGCGGACCGGAGCGCTGACGACGAAGGGACCGGCCTGGCGGCGGAACGCGAAGACGGACCGCGCGCCGTACGTGTAACCGTGCTTCTCGCGCAGGTTGAGGTTGATGCGCGAATTGAACACGCCGCCGAGCAGCGCGTTCATCACCGACAGCGCGAAATAGTCTTCTGTGCTGCGGGCGATCCCGATGTGGCCGACGCGGATCTCGGACTGCACGGCCGTGGGACGGTCGATCAGGTAAATGCGGCTTGCTTCGTTCGCCTTCGGCGAGATCTTAGGCCGAGGGGGAACTTCGACTACAGGCCAGTCGGAAAAGAAGCGCGCTAGTCCATCCAGCGCCTTCTCGGCATGGACGTCTCCTGCTACGACGATCGAGGCGTTGTTCGGAACGAAGTGCGTGGCGTAGTAGCGGCGAACATCGTCGACTTTGATGTTCGCGACGGATTCAGGATTGCCGATGACCGTGTTGCCGTACGTGCCACGGCCGTAGATGAGGTGTGAGAAGCGCTTGCCGGCGATCGCGCCGGGGTCGTCTTTCTGCTGGAGCAACTCCATGAGCCGCTCGCTGCGCACGCGATCGAGCGAAGACTCCGGAAGCATCGGCCGCCGATTCACGTCGGCAAAAATGGCCAGCGCTTCATCGAACGTGCGGGAGAGCGAATCGACCGAGACATACGACGCGTCCCAATCGGCGCCGCTGCCGAGGGACGCGCCGAGGAGGCCGAGGTCTTCGGCGAGACGGACGGCGTCGCGGGAGCCGGCGCCTTCGTCCAGGAGCTCGGATGTCAGCGACGCCAGGCCTGCCAGTTCCGGCGTGTCGTAGTCGGCACCCGAGCGCACCAGCGTGCGCATCGAAACGAGCGGCGCGTTGTGATTCTCCGCCACGAGCAGGCGCAGGCCGTTGTCCAGCGTGCGGCGGACAACCTTAGGAAAATGATATGGACGCGGCGCGCCGGGCTGCGGCGCGGTCGTGCGGTCGATCGTCTTCATGCGCTCTCCGGGACGAACGTGCTGGTGACGCGGTTGTCGGGCACGAGGTACTCGGCTGTCACGCGTTGCAGGTCGGCGCTGGTTGCGGCACGGTACGGTTCAAGCCACGAGTGAACCAGCGAGGGATCATCAAAGTAGGTCGCCATCATCCCGATCAGATCAGCGCGCGAGTCGTAGTTTTCAATCTGATGCGCGTACTCCACCTCGGCGCGATTCTTCGCACGGGTCAGCTCATCGGCAGTGACGCCATCCGACACGACACGCGCGATCTCGGCATCAATGGCGCGCTCGACGTCTTCGATCGGAACGTCGTCGTTCGCCGTCGCCTGAATCATCAGGATGCCGGTCGCCTCGGTGGGGAGCACGTACGCAGCGACATCGGTCGCGATCTGCTGCTCGAGAACGAGAGCTTTCTCCAACCGGCTTGCTTTGTCGCCGCTGAGCACCGACGACAAAAGATCGCCGGCGATCCAATCAGGGTGACCCATCTTCGGAAGGTGATAGAGACGGTAGACACGGGGGAGCTGCACCGGCGAAGGAACTGTTTCGCGGCGCTCACCGTTCAGCGGCTTCCGAGTCAAAGCGAACTTCGGAAAAGACTTTCCCGCCGGAATCGAGCCAAAGTAGTGCTCAACCAACTCCTTCGCTTCTTCGGGCACGAAATCGCCGATGAGCGTGAGCGTGGCGTTGTCGGGACGGTACCAGGTGCTGAAAAACTCGCGGATGTCGTCGAGCGATGCGGCGCCGAGGTCTTCCATCGAGCCGATGGTGGGCCAGTGATAAGAGTAATCGGGATCGTATGCGAGGTTGAGCAGGCGCTCGAAGGCCGTGCCGTAGGGAACGTTGTCGTAGCGCTGGCGGCGCTCTTCCTTCACCACCTCGCGCTGGATGTCGAGCTTCTCCTGCGTCAGAGCCGGCAGGAAGAAGCCCATCCGGTCGGACTCAAGCCAGAGGCCGAGGGCGAGGTAGTTCGACGGCAGCGTCTCGAAGTAATTCGTCCGGTCGAAGAACGTCGTGCCGTTCAATACGCCGCCGATCGACTGCACGTAGCGGAAGTGCTCGTTGTTGCCGACGTGCTCCGAGCCGGAGAAGAGCATGTGCTCGAACAGATGCGCAAAGCCGGTGCGCCCGGGCCGCTCGTTCTTGGAGCCGACGTGGTACCAGAGGTTGACTGCTACGAGCGGAGCGGAGTGATCTTCGTTGAGCACGACGCGGAGGCCGTTGTCGAGAGTGTAGGTTTCAATCGAAAGCATCGGCGGCGGGTTGTATCACAGCCGAAGGATGAAGTCGGAAGGATGAAGGATGAAGGCCGTCACGCTCATTTTCTTCGTCCTTCATCCTTCATCCTTTATCCTTCCGTGCGTGCCGCCGCTGCCGTTTCGTCATATCGCCGTTGAGGGGCCGATCGGCGTCGGGAAGACGTCGCTGGTGAATCTTCTTGCCAAGCGCTTTCGCGGGACGAAGATCCTCGAGGACGTCGACAACCCGTTCCTCGCCGATTTTTACAAAGACAAGCGCGGCGCCGCCTTCCGCTGCCAGCTCTTTTTTCTGCTATCGCGCTACGACCAGCAGCGATCGATCTCGCAGCGCGATCTCTTCACCGAGCTGATCCTTGCGGACTACTCGTTTCCAAAGGACAAGATCTTCGCGTACATGACGCTGGAAGACTCGGAGCTGATGATCTACAACCGGATGTACGAGCTCCTGTACGACAACGTGCCGAAGCCGGATCTGGTTATCTATCTGCAGGCTTCGCTTGATACACTAGTCAAACGCGTGAAGAAGCGCGGACGGGCGTACGAGAAGTCGATCTCGCAGGATTACCTGAAAGAGCTCAGCGAGGCGTACTCACACTACTTTTACCGGTACGACGAGACGCCATTGCTGGTTGTGAACACGAACGAGATCGATTTCGTCAACACGCCCGAGCATTTCGATCAGCTCATCGAGCAGATTCGCAATGCGAAGAAGGGCACGCAGTACTACGTACCGCTTGGATCCTGAGCACACGGACCGAGACGAAGCGTAGTGGTCAGTGGTCAGAGATTAGAGATCAGGGACGCCGCTTCCTGATCTCTGATCTCTGATCTTTGGCTACTTGCTCCTCCCGGCCCACCACGGAGGAGCAAATGGCAGACACGCCAAAACGCATCACGGTCCCGGCCATCCGCGCCATGAAAGGCGAGAAGCGCATCGGGATGATCACCGCATATGACTTCCCGAGCGCGAAGGTCGCCGACGCGGCCGGCTCCGACATCATCCTCGTCGGCGATTCCCTCGGCATGGTCGTACTCGGTTATCCGGACACGCTGAGCGTCACCGTCGACGACATGCTCCACCACACGCGCGCAGCCGCACGCGGCGCCGCGCACGCCCTCGTCGTCGGCGACATGCCCTACCTCTCGTACCACGTGAGCGTGGAAGAGTCCGTCCGCAACGCCGGCCGCTTCATCCAGGCAGGCGCGCAGGCCGTCAAAGTCGAAGGCGGCAAAGCCTCGCGCATCCGCGCAATCGAAGCGATCCTCGACGCCGAGATTCCGGTGATGGGACACATCGGCCTCACGCCGCAATCGGTCAACGCGCTTGGCGGTTTCAAACTGCAGGGGAAGAATCTCGACGACGCGCGGCGACTGGTCGAAGAGGCGCTCGCGCTCGATCAGGCCGGCTGTTTCTCGATCGTGCTCGAGTGCGTGCCGTCGGAGCTGGCAGCAATGATCACCGAGCGCGTTTCGATCCCGACCATCGGCATCGGCGCCGGCCCATCTTGCGACGGACAGGTCCTCGTCTTCCACGACCTCCTCGGCATCTACGACGGCCACCGCGCGAAGTTCGTGCGGCGCTACGCAAACATCGCTGATGACATGCGCGCCGCGATCGAGCACTATCTCACCGACGTGCGCGAAAGAAGTTTCCCCGACGATCAGAAGGAGTCGTTCCACGCGGCAAGCGCGGATGATTTGCGAGCGCTGTATGGCGAAGGCGTCGTGATCGAGATGCCGAAGGCGAAGTGATGTTGCTGGTTACCGAGCTGCTGGACCACGCATTTTCCGCGTTGTGGGGTTACCGTATTGCTGGTTCTTCGCCAACATTGAGAGGTTGTGCTCCAACATTCAAACTCGTGCTTCAACATCTGAAGTTCTGCTTCGACATTCAGAACGCCTGCCTCGACATCCGAAGTTCTGCGTCGACATTCAGAGCGCCTACCTTGACATTCAGAACTTCTGCTTCGACATTCAAGAGTTCTGCTTCGACATTCAGAACACCTGCTTCAACATTCACGACTTCTGCTTCAACATTCAGAACACCTGCTTCAACATTCACGACTTCTGCTTCGACATTCAGAACACCTGCTTCAACATTCACGACTTCTGTTTCGACATTCAGACTACCTGCTTCGACATTCAAAAGTTCTGCCTCGACATTCAGAGCGCCTGCCTCGACATTCAAAAGTTCTGCTTCGACATTCAGAACGGCTGCCTCGAGATTCGAAAGTTGTGCTTCAACATTCAGAACCCTTGCTTCGACATTGCAAAATTGCGCTCAATATTGGAAGGTGCTTCACGAGGCAAGGGGGGACGAATGCTTCGACAAGCCTCTGCTTGGACATTCGCCGGGTAACCGCGGCGCGAAAACCTACTAACCAACAGAAGGGCCCGCGGCAACGCCCCAACCTGGCAACTCAGTAATCTGGGAGCTAGCTCTGGCAACCACAAGCCAAATTCACATCACAACCACGATTGACGCCACCCGCGCCGCAATCGCAACGGCCCGTGCCTCCGGCAAGACCATCGGCTTCATCCCGACGATGGGCTTCCTGCATGACGGCCATCTCTCGCTCATCGACGCTGCTCGCGCAAATGACGCGGACTTTATCGTCGTGTCGATCTTCGTCAATCCGACCCAGTTCGGCCCGAATGAGGACTTCGAGCGATACCCACGCGATGAAGCACGCGACAAGGATCTGCTCGAAGGCAAAGACGTGGATGTTCTCTTCCTCCCCTCGGTCAGCGTCATGTACCCGCCGGGCTCGCAGACATCAGTACATGCGGGCGCCGTCGCCCGGCCGTTGGAAGGAGAGCGCCGGCCGGGACACTTCGACGGCGTAGCCACCGTCGTCCTGAAGCTCTTCAACATCGTGCAGGCCGATCTCGCCGTCTTCGGCCGCAAAGACGCGCAGCAATGCGCGGTGATCGAACGGATGGTGCGCGACCTCGATGTCCCCGTGAAGCTCGTCTTTGCCGAGACGGCGCGTGAGGATGATGGTCTGGCACGATCATCGCGGAACAGCTATCTCTCCGCCGATGAGCGAGCAATTGCTCCAGCACTTTATCGAGCCCTGCGCGCCGGCGAAGAGGCGATCAGCCGGGGGATTCACGACGCTGGCGCGATCGAGTCGCTGATGCGGAAGACGATCGAAGCGCGTCCCGGCGTAGCGATCGACTATCTCGCGGTCGTCGATCCTGAGACATTCCTTCCACCGGCAGACTTTCACCGCGACATCCTCCTCGCCGGCGCGGTGGAGGTTGGACGAACGCGATTGATCGACAACGTCAGAATTGCACGCGCCTAGCGGCGCGTGCGTTGTCGGTTGTCGGTTGATTGCGCTTCGCGCGTTGTCGGTCACAGTCTTGTCTCGCCGGACTGCGTCTCCTGACAACGCGGCGCGCCAGCGCCGCAATCAACCGATAACGGACAACGCACTCGGCACCGCCGAGTGCAACTAGCTAGTACGATTACATTGATGCGCACGCTCCTTCACGCCGTCATTCAGAACGCGATCGTCACCAGCGCGGCCACGCTCTGGCCGGTCTCGCTGCGCGTCGATGCCTTCGTCCTGCACGCCGCGGAGATCCTGCCGTTCGAGGAGGTCGAGGTCGTCAATACCGGGACTGGTGAGCGATTTCGCACGTGGGTCGAGCCGGCGCAGTCCGGGAGCGGCGAGGTCGCCCTGCATGCGGGCGCGCGCACGCCCGTACGGACGGGCGACACCATCAGCATCCTTTCCTTTGCCATGTTTCATGAAGGACAGACCATTGCGCACAAGCCGCGCATCGTGACTCTGGACGCGAACAATCATGTCGTGTCGGTCGGCGAAGGATGAAGAACCGCTCGCTGATTCCGCGTGTCGTTTGCGCGCTGCTGTTCCTGTCACTCGCGGCGACCACCTTGCCCTGGTTGGTGGCACGCACACGCGAAGCCTTGACGCTGTTGCCTATGCCGTACGAGTCGCGAAGGGAGCGGCAGATGGGAGCGTGGTACTCATCGGTTCGGTCGCTGCGCAAAACGCTTCCAAAGAAGGAACCGGTCGCGCTGGTTCTTGGCATTCGCGATACCGAAGCGGCCATCTTCGCTAACTACTACCTGTACCCAATCCGCACGCGACTCTTTGCCGGACGCAACGACTATCGAGACGCTGCCCCCGATCCGACGCGGCCGAAGACGATCGTCGCGGTGACGTCAGAGAAAGTGGAGAAGACGCCATACGAAGTCCTCCGCGACCGCGATCTGCGCACGGGGCATCGCGTCGTCGCCGCGCCAGAGTTGAGCGATCCGGCGACGTCGTTTGTTCTGCCGATCGCAGCCTCGCTGGACGGCGCCGCTCCGGAGACGTTCGTCATCGAGGCGACGCTCCTTAACCAGAGTGTTGCTCAGAACGGACCTGCGCTCCATCACGCCTTGATGGAACGGCTTCCTCGGACGAACGAGGTTCGCATCACGTTCTGGCCGAAAGGAGAGAGCAGAACACTGAGGATTGGAGCCGGAGACACCGTCTCTTATTACGACCTCGTCTATCAACTTTTTGGCGTCATGGAGAGCGGCTGGATACAGGTTGAGTCGCGCCTTCCGCTGCGCGCCGCGTTCTATTTCGTGAACCGAGGACGGGCCGATGCGACGCGGCTGCCGAACGTGCAGCGGTTCGCCACGCGCATTCCGCAGGCGCCGCTTCATCGCGACGCCAAATTGTTTCTTCTCAATTGGGGCAACTCGATTGCGGTGACCAAGGTCGGCAACGAGACGATCCCGATCATGCCGCATGCGATCGTGACGAAACCGATCAGCGCGATTCCGGCCGTCAGCGGAAACGTGTATGCCTTCGTAACGACCCGTGAGCTGAACGCCAGGACCGACTTCTATTGGCCGGAACCATGACTTCGAGATGATCGGTCTCCTCATCACCCTCGTCCTCTTCCCGCTCGTTGGCTGGAGTGTTGCGCGACGAAGCTGGGGCGAAGCCTTCCTCTTCGGGGCGGGTCTCGTCGGGATGATCCTCTTCCTCTCCGGCGTCGTGCACGTGCCATTGGTTCCAGGGTTCGCGTTGGTGCTGCTTGCAAGCATCGGCGGCGCCGTGTGGAGCTATCGAACCCGTAAGACGAGCTCCCACACCCCACACCCCACATCCCACTCCTCACTCCCCACCATCGCGATGGCCATTCCGCTGATCGCAATCATGTTCATCGCCGCCGTCACGCCCCTCAACGACTTCGATGGCCGCGCGTTCTGGGTGCTGAAGGCGAAGGGGATCGCGCATGAACGCGCAATCGACGGGCCCTTCTTTCAAGGCACCACGCTAGATCCGCGCAACCAGTACCCGATCCTGATTCCGATCGACGGTGCGGCGATCTTCGCCCTCTCTCATAGTCTCGACGACAGTCAGCTTCGCTGGCTTTACGTCGGACTCCTCGCCGCACTCGCGCTCCTAGTGCGCGAGCAGATCGCCAATCTCGTCTCGCCCGCAGCGGGCGCCTGGTGCGCGGCTCTGCTCGTCTGGATTCCGCAGTTTGCCGTGGCGACCGAAGGTGGCGCGCTCTCGGCGTACAACGATATCGCTATCGCCGCGTTCGCTGCAGGCGCATTTTTCGAGTTAGTCGCGGACGTCTTGCCCCCGCGCGATGGCGACACCGCGCAACCACGCTACCGAGAGATCCGATTCGGCCTTTGGCTGGTCTTCCTCATCCTCACCAAGAGCGAAGGTCTGCCCTTCGCACTGGTGTTTCTTCTCGTCGGAGCATTCGCCTTTCGCAAGCGGATCGCTACGCCTGCAATCCTCGCGGCGATCGCCGCCGTCGCCCTTCTGGTGTGGAGAGCTCGCATTCCGGCAGGCGATGAAGAGAATTTCGTTCGCATGCTGCCGACGATTCCGGAAAAGTTGGACAACCTGCGCGCCGCGCTGGCCGCATTTCCGCGGCACATGGTTGCTTTCTCGAGCTGGGGCGCCTTCTGGGTCGCCGTCACCATCGCGGCGGCATTCGCGATCCGCGTCGATCGCCGTGCCGCCACGATCGCGATCGCCGTCATCGCGTCGATGCTGGTTGTCTACTGCGGTGTCTACGTCGCCACGGAATGGGTCGTCACGGACCTGATCGCCGTCACGGCCAACCGGCTGCTGATGCATCTCGCTGCGCCGGCGCTCTTTCTTCTCGCGCTCGGCGCTCAGTGGTGGACGCGGACGAAGTCGATGTAGCCGCGCTCGACGTTCACGTCGATCAGCTTGACGGTTACCTTGTCGCCGACGTCGAGACCCTGCGCACCGTGCACGACCTTCCCTTCGACAGGCGGATGGAAGACGCGCACCCACGTCCCTTTTTCGGATGCACCAGTAACGAGCCCATCGAAGCGGTCTCCGATGCGCGACTCGAGAATGCATGCGGCAGCGGACTTGCGAACCTGCCGCTCCACCTTATTCGCCGCATCCTCCGCCTCGGTGCAGTGCGTCGCCAGCGCCTCGAGCTCATCACGTGTGTAGGGCGATGGTTGGCCCGCAAGTGCGGCCTTGATGAGGCGATGGGTGATGAGATCGGGAAAGCGGCGGTTCGGCGCGGTTGAATGCGTGTAATCCTTCACGGCCAATCCGAAATGGCCGATCGGCGTCTGGCCGGGCATCTCTACGACGTATTCGCCGGCTCCCATCGCCTTCACGATTGCCAGAGAAAGATCAGGAAAGCGCAGTGGATCAGCTTTACGTCGCCGGACGAGAAACTCTTCGAGCGCCTGCGCGTCGGCCTCGCCTGGCAGCTTCTCGCCATACTGTGCGGCGATGGCTTCGATGCGATCCCACCGCTCCGGTGAACGCACGACGCGCCGCAGGCTGGGGAACCCTTTCGCCGCGAGGTAACGAGCGCTGACGCCGTTCGCTGCGATCATGAAGTCCTCGATCAGGTTCTTGGCGTTGTTGCGGGCCTCGACCTGCAGATCGACGACGTGTCCATTGCTCATGACCGCGCGCGCCTCGATGGTCTCCAGGTCCAGCGCGCCGTGCTCGTGGCGCAGCTCGCGCATCGTGTCGGCGAGCTTGTCCTGCAACTTGAGATTCTCCGCGAGGCCCGGTACTGCTTTGGCCTTAGGCGGCAGTTCGCCCTTGCCTTCCAGCCACATGCCGAGGGCGTTGTAGGCGAGCTGCGCTTTGTTGTGAACGCGGGCGCGATAGACGTCACCCTTCGTCACCGACCCGGTGGAATCGACGACGATGTCCATGACGAGCGCGATCCGCTCTTCGTGTTCATTCAGCGACGTCAGGTTCGTCGACAGCTTCTCGGGCAGCATCGGAAAAATGCGCGCTGCCGTGTAGACCGAGGTCGTGTTCTGGCGGGCGTGATCGTCGATCGGCGAGCCTTTCTTGACGACGGCATCGACATCGGCGACGGCGATCATCGCGCGAACGTTTCCGCCGCCCAGGTCCTCGGCGACCGTGAGTTGATCGAGATCGCGGGAGTCGTCGTTGTCGATCGAGCACCAGAGCAGATTGCGGAGATCTTTGATCGACGCGTCGCTCTCCTGCGCGGGTCCCGTCACCGCCTCCGCCTGCTTCTCGGCTTCAGGCGAGAAGTCGGGAGCGAGACCTTTGTCGATCATCGCCTGACGGGCAACGTCCTGAAGCATCGAGCTGTGGTTGCAGCCATTGTGCGTGTGTTCGTCTGTCATGATCGACCTCGCACGTTACCATCTGCACGTATGACGCCGAAAGTCACCCGTGCCGGCGATCGAGGCCTTCTCGCCGATTTCGGACCGAATGTCGCTGCCCTCGACCTTCATGCGCGCGCGGCAGCGTTGCGCGCTCGCGATGACGTCATCGTCTGCATCGTCGGGCATCAGTCGCTATACGTGATCTTTCGCGGAATGCCGAATCTCGACTTCGACGACGTCCCGCCGATCACGATCACGCCTCGGGCGCACCTGATCGACGTCGATTTCAGCGGTCCCGATCTCGACGAGATGCTCGCGCATGCGCACGTTACGCGCGAAGCGTTCCTCGCCCGCGTTCCGTCGCTACGGCTCACCGCTCGCTATCTTGGCTTTCGCGCTGGCTTCGCGTATCTCGAAGGGTGGCCGGATGAGTGGCGAAGGCCGCGCCGTCCGCGGTCGCGGAATTTGGTTCCCCGAGGTAGTTTTGCGATCGCTGGAACGATGGCGGGGTTTTATCCCATTGACTCACCGGGGGGCTGGAACATCCTCGGGCGCACAAACGCCACTCTCTGGGATCCGAATACCGAGCCGCCGAATCGGTTCGCGCCTGGCGATGTGATCGAGCTTCGCGCGGTTTCGATCGACAGCTTCGATGCGCCACCTGTCGATCGCGTCGTCGCGAATGGTGAGGTTGTGGCCGAGGTCGTGATGCCGGGCCAGCTCACGACGATTGTAGGAGCGCGCGATTGGAAGCGCGCGGCGTATGGAGTCTCGCCGGGCGGAGCGTTCGACGCGATGGCGGCGGCGAGCGCGAATTGCGCGGTTGGAAATGGCGACGTGCCGTCGTTGGAGTGCGTGCTGGTGGCGCCGCGATTGCGGTTTCGGGTTGCGAAGGTTGCGGCGTTTTGCGATGGAAGCGGCGTCGTACGAACGTTCAGACTGAGCGCCGGAGAGGAGCTCGACATCGGACGTTTTCACGGCGGTTTGCGGGGATACCTGGCCATTGAAGGGGGTCTCAACGAGATGCGGGCACAGTTTGCGGAGGGGCCGCACGTGCTGCGGAAGGGGGATGAGCTTCGTGCGGCTGGCAATGTGGCGGCACCGTCGACAAACGAGCTTCTCGATGAGCGGCACGATCGAAACGTCATTCGAGTCGTTGCTGGACCCCACGAGGCACCGCCGCTGCCGGAGGAGTGGGAGGTGACGTCGGAGCTGAATCGGATTGGGATTCGACTTCGCCTCCGGGCCGGCGGCGGACCAGCCGCCGAGCCGCCGGCGCTACACCAAACTGCTGGGGTACACGATCTTCGCGAGTTGCCCTCTTGCGGGATGCAGTTTGGGACCCTGCAGTGGCATCCGGACGGGAGCCTTGTGGCGATGGGGCCCGATCATCCGGTCACCGGCGGCTATCTCCAGCCTGCGACCGTGATCTCGGAGGATTTGTGGAAGCTCGCCCAGCTTGCACCGGGCGAGCGGATCAGGTTCGAAGTGCTTCGGTGACGATTCGCGCGCGGCGACGAATCTCCCGCGACACACCGCGGCGATCGGATTACATCGACGACATTGCGTTCAGGAACTCGGAGTTTGTGCGCGTCTTTTCGAGTTTCTCGACGAGCAGCTCCATCGACTCGACCGTCGATAGCGGCGAGAAGACCTTGCGTAGAACCCAGATGCGATTGAGCTCGTTGCGCTCGAGCAGCAGTTCCTCTTTGCGCGTGCCCGACTTGTTGATGTCGATGGCAGGGAAGACGCGCTTATCGGAGAGCTTGCGGTCGAGGTGCACTTCCATGTTGCCGGTGCCCTTGAACTCTTCGAAGATAACGTCGTCCATGCGTGAGCCGGTGTCGATCAGCGCAGTGGCGATGATCGTTAGCGAGCCGCCTTCTTCGACGTTACGCGCGGAGCCAAAGAAGCGCTTCGGGCGCTGCAAGGCGTTGGAATCGACGCCGCCGGAGAGAACTTTCCCTGATGGCGGCACAACGGTGTTGTACGCACGTGCCAGGCGGGTGATCGAGTCGAGAAGGATGACGACGTCGCGGCGATGTTCGACCAGGCGCTTGGCCTTCTCGATGACCATTTCGGCCACCTGCACGTGTCGCGAAGCCGGCTCGTCGAATGTCGAGGAGATCACTTCGCCCTTCACGCTGCGCTGCATGTCGGTGACTTCTTCCGGACGCTCATCGATCAAGAGAACGATCAGCGTCACTTCAGGATGGTTGCTGGTGATGGAGTTGGCGATGGCCTGCAGGATCATCGTCTTGCCGGTGCGTGGCGGAGCGACGATCAGGCCACGCTGCCCTTTGCCGACCGGCGCAATGAGGTCGAGCACGCGCGACGACATATTGACCGGTACTTCGAGCTTGATGCGGTGCTCGGGATAGAGCGGGGTCAGGTTGTCGAAAAGAATCTTCTCGCGCGCCACGTCGGGATGCTCGAAGTTGACCGCCTCGACTTTGATGAGCGCGAAGTAGCGCTCCCCTTCCTTCGGCGGGCGAACCTGGCCGGAGACGGTGTCGCCGGTGTGGAGATCGAAGCGGCGGATCTGCGACGGCGAAACGTAGATGTCGTCAGGACCGGGAAGGTAGTTGTACTCGGGCGCGCGCAGAAAGCCGAAACCGTCCGGCAGACACTCCAGGACTCCCTCAGAAAAGATGAGTCCGGACTTTTCGGTCTGCACCTGCAGGACCGAAAAGATCAGATCCTGCTTGCGCATCCCCGTGGCGTTCTCGATGCCGTGCTCTTTGGCGACTTTCGTCAGCTCCGGGAGCTTCATCTCTTTGAGGACGCGGATATCGAGCGTCTCGGCGGCCAGCGTCGGGTCGCTACGCTTGTTGAGGGTAGCCGGAGCGGGGCGGTCGTTCTCGACATCGACCGGCGGAGGCGACGCGACGAGCGGCTCGTCTTCGGCTTCAGCCTCATTGGTGTTTCCACTCACCTCGACTGCCGGCTCGACCGCTCGATCGTCAGTCGAAACTGAATCCTCGACCGGAGCCTCGTCGGCCACCTCGGCCGGTGCGGCAACCTTCTCCGCTTTCGGTTTGCGCGTGGTTTTGCGCACGGGCTTTTCCGCTTTCGGGACGGGCAGCTCTGCTACAGCTACCGGCGTTTCATCTTCGAATTCAGTTTCAGACATGGTGTCAGACCTCGTTGATTGGGATGGCGTTACTGGAGCCGCGAAGCGATCTCGCGCCGCACTTGCTCGATTCCGGTCTTCGTGATCACCGAACTGGTGATGAGCCGGTCTTCGGTGATCTCGAGCTCTTTCGCGATCGCTGCGCGGCTCTTGCCGAGTTGGTTGTTCGAAAGCTTGTCGGTTTTGGTCAAAAGGATTCGTTCGTCGATTCCCGAAGCGACCGTCCAGTCGTGCATTTGACGATCCTCGGGGCTGGGAGTTCGCCGCACATCGAGAAGAATGAAAATCAGTTTGAGCGCATCGGCGCTCTCCAGGTATCCGCGCACGAGCTCGCCCCAGGAGCGGGCGATGTCGCGCGGAACTTTTGCGTAGCCGTAACCGGGAAAGTCGACGATGTAGAAACGTTCGTTGATGAGATAGAACTGAATGGCCTGCGTTTTTCCAGGCGTCTGGCTCACGCGGGCGATTCCTTTTCGTTTCAGAACCGCGTTGATGACACTCGATTTTCCGACGTTCGACCGGCCGACCATCGCGAATTGCGGTCTGCGGTCAGTCGGAAAGTCGCCGGCTTTGTACGCCGCCCGTGAGAACTCGACTGTTCGGATGTCCAAGAGATTGTGTTGTTAAGGGAAATGCAAAGCAGAGGTGCTGCGAAGAGGTACTAGCTGGGTTTTGGGTGATTAACGACGGAGATTGTGCAGGTATTCTCGCCTTTCGGTCAAGAGATGGTCACGGAGGTCCGAGAATGGAAGGTCCGTGCCAGTGGAGGGTGTGGGGAGTCGGGGGTGTGGGTGTGGGAGCGACTCGCGTCGAGACAGATTCAATGTGGAAGGTGCAACCGTAGCGTTGGGTACACGAGATTTTCCGCGTTCTCGAAGATCAGTCAGCCGCGGAGGTTCTGCAGAAGATCGCGAAGTAGCGCAGCGGTTGCGAGCTCGCTGAGGAGTGCGGTCGTCTCGACCGCGGCCACCCCGGCGGGCACGCCCCCGGGGGGCGATTGCAGCATGAGAAAAA
>Ga0307470_10000048_pt1 | contig 86953 bp, 71 predicted proteins | sample atmos_gasesAM3C__FD_204565 | JGI IMG/M metagenome (GOLD analysis project Ga0307470, IMG submission 204565) | Hardwood forest soil microbial communities from Morgan-Monroe State Forest, Indiana, United States - atmos_gasesAM3C_05 | ecosystem: Environmental > Terrestrial > Soil > Temperate forest... | reverse complement strand
GGTACGGCTTCCGAAAGAGTTCCGCATTGAAGGCGACAAAGTCCGCGTTCGCCGCGAGGGGAACGCCGTGATTCTCGAACCTTCCACCGACTGGCCGGAAGGCTACGTCGAGTCGTTCACCGGCGTAACGGACGACTTCGTTCGTCCGCCACAGGGAACCGTTGAGAAGCGTCAGAAGATCGGATGATTGCCGTTGGTGAGCTTTCTCCTTGATACCGATACGTGTATCTACGCGCTCAAGGGTGACCCAAACGTTCTCGGCCAGCTGATGTCAAAGAGCAAGGGTGACATCGCGGTCAGCGTGATCGCCGAGGCTGAGCTTCGGACGGGCGCGGCCAAGAGCTCTTCCCCGCTCAAGAATCTCCGGCATCTCGAGAACTTGCTTCGGCCGCTTGAGCTCATTGAATTCACTTCTGCCGACGCTGTCGTGTACGCGCACATTCGCGCGAAACTGGAGCGAGCTGGCACTCCGATCGGTCCGCTCGACACGCTGATTGCAGCTCAGGCAATTTCGCGACAGCTGACACTCGTCTCAAACAATGAGCGGGAGTTCCGCCGGGTTCATGGACTTCGCTTCGAGAACTGGACGCGCCGAGTTCCCTGATCAGCAAAGTCGCTTAACCCCAGCTGAACGCCCCATTCAGAGTTGGTTCAGGGCCGCGCGTGTAGCGTCCGCGGCATGATCAACCTTCGAAACGTCTCCAAGACTTACGAAACGACTGCGGGCGGCTTCACGGCGCTGCGGAATCTCGACCTTGATGTAAGGCGCGGCGAGCTCGTTGCCGTCGTCGGCAAGTCGGGTAGCGGCAAGTCGACGCTGCTCAACGTCATCGGCGGAATCGACGCGGTGTCCACCGGCACGGTCACCATCGCGGGCGCGTCGATCCAGAGCCTTGGCGAGAGCAGGCTCGCGGCGTGGCGTGGGCGGACGGTCGGACTCGTCTTTCAGTTCTTCCAGCTTCTGCCGACATTGACGGCGGCGGAGAACGTCATGCTGCCGATGGATTTTTGTGGCACGTTTCCCCCGCGCGAACGGCGTCAGCGGGCGATGGCGCTCCTCGATCGCTTCGGCGTCGCGGCGCAGGCGGACAAATTGCCGGCGTCGCTTTCCGGCGGCGAGCAACAGCGCGTCGCTATTGCCCGCGCGCTGGCAAACGATCCTCCGATCGTGCTCGCTGACGAGCCGACCGGCAATCTCGACTCGGCCAACGCCGGCGCTGTGCTCGACCTCTTTCGCGCCATGGCCAGCGGTGGAACGACGGTTCTGATCGCGACGCACGACCGCGATGTTGCCCGCGTCATCGACCGCAAGATCGAGCTGGCTGACGGCGTACTCCTGGCCGCCGCGCCTGCGCCGCTGGCAGCAGCGGCAGGGATCGGCGCATGACGACGCGCTGGAAAAAAGCGGTTCGCGATTTCTGGCAGGAGAGCACGCGAACGGTTCTCGTCGTGCTTGCGATCGCGGTCGGCATTTCCGGGTTCGCGGCGGTGCTGGCGAGCTACGCGATCCTGACGCGCGAGCTGAACCGCGGCTACCTCGCGACGAACCCTGCGTCGGCGACGCTGCGCACCGACGCGGTCGATGAGGGACTAGTCGCCGCGATCGCGGCGACTCCTAGGGTGGCCGAGGTGGAGGCGCGGCGGACGGTGAGCGGGAGGATCAGGGGAACGAGCGGCTGGCGCAACCTGACGCTGTTCGTCGTGAAAGACTTCGGACGGATTCGTGTCAGCAAGTTGAATCCGGAACAAGGCGCGTTGCCGCCGGAAACGGGGGAGATCCTCATCGAGCGCGATGCGTTTCAGGTCGCGCGGATCCACATCGGCGATGCGGTCACGGTGCGCACGACGAATGGACCGGAACGAACGCTTCGCGTCAGCGGCAGCGTTCACGACGTCGGGCAGGCGCAGGCGCGGATGGAGAACGTCGTCTACGGCTACATCACGCAGGCGACGCTCGGGCAGCTCGGCGAAGAGCCGTCACTAAATCAGATCAAGTTCGTCGTCTCGGGCGATGCGTTCAGTTTGCCGCATATCGAGAAAGTCACTGCCGATGTGAAGCGGACGATCGAGCGCCGAGGGCATCCGGTGACGCGCGTCGACATTCCGGCGCCGGGCAAACATCCGCACGCCGACATCATGGGGTTGCTCCTGCTGTCGCTGTCCAGCTTCGGACTGTTCGTGCTGATCCTGAGCGGCGTCATCGTCGTGAATCTGCTCAGCGCGTTGATGGCCGCGCAGATTCGGCAGATCGGCATCATGAAAGCGATCGGCGGCACGCGCTGGCAGATCGCCCGCATCTACTTCGGCCAGGCTCTCCTCCTTGGCATCGCCGCGATCGCCATCGCCTTACCGGTCGGAATCGCAGGAAGCCGCGCGCTCTGCCGCGCGATGGCGGTCTTTCTCAACTTCGACATCAGCAGCTTCGCGATTCCGGTCTGGGTCTACCTGCTGGTCGCCGCGATCGGTCTGGTCGTCCCGCTTCTCGCTGCGGCGTTCCCCGTTTGGCGCGGCAGCGGCGTCTCCGTGCGCGAGGCGCTTGCCGACTTCGGCGTTACAGGCAGCAGCTTCGGCACGTCAGCGCTCGATCGCATGCTCGGCGGCGTCAGCGGTTTGACGCGCCCGCTCCTTCTGGCGATTCGCAACAACTTCCGCCGCCGCGCGCGGCTGACGCTGACCGTTTTGACGCTTGCCGCCGGAGGCCTCTTCTTCATGACGGCGCTCAATCTGCGCGCGTCGATGATCAACACGCTCGACCGCCTTTTCGCGACGAAGACGTACGACCTCGGCGTGAGTCTGGCCGGGATGGCGCAAGCCGGCGACGTGCTTCGCATCGCTCGCAGCACACCAGGTGTTCGGAGCGCCGAATGTTGGATCGCCAGCGAAGGGGTTCTTCCTGACGCGGCTCAGGCAACTCCTCATACCTCGGGCATCACACACGGCGGAATCACCTCAGGAGCAGTCTCCGATAATCGCTTCATCGTCATCGCACTTCCCGCGCAGACGCAGATGCTGAAGCCGAACCTCGAAGCCGGAAGATGGCTGCGGCCGGGCGAGAACGACACGATCGTCGTCAACTCGGCTCTTGCCGCGAAGAGCGCGCAGATGCGCGTCGGCAATCGCGTGACGTTTCCGATGGGAGACGAACAGGTATCGCTGCGCGTCGTTGGCATCGTGGCCGAGCCGTTTTCTCCGCCGATGGCTTACACGCCGCGCGCCTTCCTCGATGAGAAAGCCGCGCACGGCGGCGTCACGAACAACATCCGCCTCACCCTCGACAAATCGGATCAGGCCTCGATCGATCGGGTCAAAGCGCTCCTCGAAGACGGGTTCGCGCAAGCCGGTATCAAAGCGGTCAGCATGACCAGCAAAGGCGACAGCCGTTTCGGCTTCGATCAGCACATGCTGATGATCTACGTGGCGCTGATCATCATGTCCAGCATGATCGGCGGCGTAGGCGGGCTCGGGCTGATGACGACGATGAGCCTCAACGTCCTCGAGCGGCGCCGCGAGATGGGCGTCATGCGCGCGATCGGCGCCACGCCGCGCGCCATTCTGCTGATGCTGGTGGCCGAAGGAAGCATCGTCGGGCTGTCAAGCTGGGCGCTCGCTGCGCTCGCCGCCTGGCCGCTTGGCAAAGACCTCGGCGACTTCCTCGTGGCGAAGATGTTCAAGAGCGGTCTCGACTTCACCTTCGAGCTTCGCGGCCTCGCCGTCTGGCTCACGGTCTCACTGATTCTCGGCGCCATCGCCAGCTTCGTCCCGGCTTGGGACGCCACCCGTCATCCTGTTCGTGAGGCACTCAGCTATGAATAGAAAACGAAACTCGCTGCTCATCATCGTCACCGTCGTCGCCGTGCTGATCCTCGTCGTCTGGCTCGGAGGCGGCGCGATGTGGCACATGCTTCTCAAGATGCACGGCCGCGGCTGAAACGAATCGAGCGGCGGTGCGCCAGGCCGCCGCTCGCAAACCTTACAGCGATTGCAGGAACGCGATCACTTTCGATTTGACCGCAGCCGGCAGCGCGGAGAATCGATCGCGGGCGCCGCTGCCCTGCCCCTCGTGCGCGAGGATGGCCTGATCGAGAGTCGTGGCCCGGCCGTCGTGCAGATAGCGGGTCACGAAGCGGAGTCCCCACAACGGCGTGGTGCGCATCTCGCGTCCCGTGGCGCTGCCCATCTCAAGATCGTCGCCGAGCGAGCCCATGTCGTGGAGCAGGAAATCGGAGTAGGGGTGATACGTCTTGCGGTCGAGCGCGGCGATGGCGTTCGCGCCGGTGTGCATCGTTGCCACATGGCAGGCCGTGCAGCCGATGCGGTCGAACGTCGCCTCGCCGTCGGACGTGTCGCGCGTCTCTACCGCGCGGGGCGGGGCGGCAAGCAGCGTCATGAAGTTGGTCAGCAGCACGGGCCCCGACCCGTCGTCATTGAGTCCTGGCGCCGGATTGAACGACAGCTCCGCGCAATTGCCCTGCGGACAGTTCTCGTTCGGGAAATCGGGGGTGGTAATGCCCATCTCGTTCAGGTAGGCATCGCCGGAGAACTGAAATAGCGTCGGCACCTGCGCTTTCCACCCGAACTTCCCGACGGTCTTCATCCCCGCTCGAATGTTGTCGACCACGCTGGCGCGTCCAACGACTCCGTCCCCGCGGCTCGCCTGCATCTGCGCAAGCGCCAGGAAGTCGGCGTCGGGCGTTGCGTCGACGAGGCCGAGTCCAAAGAGCGGCGTGGTGCGGCGCTGCACGACGATCGTGGCGATGGCAGGCACCGACTCGGGGGTGAACGCATTCGATACGCCGTCGGCAAGGGTGAGGGCGTGATCCTGCATCAGGGAACCGCCGAGTGACGTGAGCGGGTCGAAGACTCCATTCACGCGGCGGGAGAAGCGTGTGACCGTGCGCGTGCTTCCGCCGCCGACGGCCGGCGTGGTGTGGCAGGCCGCGCACGAACGCTCGTTGAAGACCGGTCCGAGTCCGTCGGCAACCTCTTCGACCGACTTGAAATCGGCAAGCCCGTCGGCGAATGCGGAACGTTGCGCTGCCGTCAGTCCTGCCAGCGCGTCGCCTGCCGCGGGCGTAACCGGTGGCGGCGGCGCAGGACGCGCCGCGTTCGTCCGCATCTGCGCGCTGAGTGAGACTGCGGTGACCAGGGACAACCATGCGACCGTAATTCGTTTCATGAGAGAGCTCTCCTTCTTCGTCGTGTCCGTGAATAGACCTCCGGCGGCTACGCCGGCTTGGGTTGGAACTGGTCTTCGGTGGGACTGACCTTAGTCAATCGCGATGCCATCACGGTTGCGTCTGGCAGCCACAAAAGAAGGGACGAAACGACGCGGTTTCAGAAGAAGAGCGACTCAGAGGCGAGACAATTCGACCCGTGCTAGGGAGTCGGCGGGAGCTGCGAACGTCTTCGCTCCCGTTTTTTTCCACATTTAGTATCGCTCCTTGCTGTACCTCCTCCCTTTTCTGCGAGTGCTTTCCCATCGAGCGCCTTCTCCCCCCGCGCTTTTTGCGGGGGGAGAAGGTGCCGAAGGCGGATGAGGGGGGCACAAACACGCAGGGCGACCAACTACGCCAAGTCCGAACTGCCTGAAAACGCGGCACATGCACGGATGTCGTGCTCGTCGGAACGCCCCCTCATCCGGCTTCGCCACCTTCTCCCCCACAAGAAGCGTGGGGGAGAAGGCGCTCGATTGGAAGAGCTGCGATAAGAGTGTGAGAACAGCGAGTTAGCGCCGGTTAGCGCAGAATTACCGCGCCGCCATCGCGGGCGTCCGCGCCGTTCCAAACATCACGACGATCGATTTTCCATTGCCGCGGCGCATGGTCATTCCGTCGATGATGGCGATGCCGCAGTCCTCGAAGTGCGGCGAGAGGATGTTGTCGCGATGGCCGGGCGATTCCATCCAACCTTCCACCAGTACCTCGGTCGTCTCAAATCCGCAGGCGAGGTTCTCTCCCGCATAGCGGATCTCGTAACCGTGCGCAGGCAGCCAGAGGAACGGAGAACGGCCGTCGGGCGACTCGTGAGCCCAGTAGCCCTGGTCCTCCATGTCGCGCATCCGGTCATTGGCTGCGGCGTCGAGGCGCACGTCCTCGCGCAAAAGGGGCAGATGATGCTGCGCGCGGTAGTCATTCATCGCCGCGATCACCGACGCTCGCGTGATGTCCGAAGCGAGCGCCGGTGTCGCGATGAGGAGAGCGATGAGCAGGAACCGATTCACCGTAGTTATTTTACCGTAGATGCCGCGGCCGGTTGTGGGGTAGTCGCTGGCTGATTGACCAGATCGGTGTATTCGAAGAGAGGCGTCGAAAGATAGCGCTCGCCCGTGTCCGGGAGGACGACGACGACCCGCTTGCCTGTGCCCAGCTCCTTGGCGATTTCGATCGCGGCCCAGGCGATGGCGCCGGAGGAGATACCGACGAGTATCCCTTCCTGCTTGGCCAGTCTGCGCGCCGTATCGACGGCCTGATCGTACGTGACGTCGACGACGCGATCGACGACATCCTTGTCATAGATCGCCGGAACGAAACTCGGTCCGATGCCCTGAATCTTGTGCGGTGCGTAGGGTCCTCCCTTCAGCGTCTGCGCTTCGACCGGCATGACGGCCACGATGAGGATCGACGGGTTGTGCTTCTTCAGCACCTGCCCCACGCCGCTCACCGTTCCACCCGTGCCCACTCCGGCGACGACCGCGTCAACCTTGCCACCGGTGTCGTCGAGGATCTCGCGCGCTGTCGTCTCGCGATGGACCTTCGGATTCGCTGGATTGTCGAACTGCTTCGATTGCCACGCCCCCGGCGTTTTCTCAGCGTACTCGCGCGCAATTTTCAGCGCTTCCGGGAGGCCGGCCGTGCCGGGAGTCAGGATCAGTTCCGCGCCGAGCGCCTGGAGGAGCTTGCGTCGCTCGACCGACATCGTGTCCGGCATGACCAGGGTGCACTTGTATCCGCGGGCCGCCGCCACGAAGGCCAGGCCGATCCCGGTGTTGCCGCTCGTGGCCTCGACGATCGTATTGCCGGGTTTGAGCTCGCCTGCCTTCTCCGCTTCCGTGACCATGGAAATGGCGATCCTGTCCTTGACCGACGAGAGCGGATTGAACGCCTCGAGTTTGGCGGCGACTTCCGCGGCGCCGACGGGGACGACGCGGTTGAGGCGCACCAGCGGCGTACGTCCGATCAAATCCGTGATGTTGTCGTAGATCTTCCCGTGCATGTTTCCTCCTAAAACAAGAGACCCGAGCGGTACGCCCGGGCCTCATTCGATAAAAGTAGCTGTTGACGCGCCTACGTTCGCTCGAACGGACCTGTAGTGCGGCGGCAACAAGCGGTCGTGTACATGTGGGCGGTGACGCTATGACTGTTGGCGGTGGTTGTCAATCACGCCGCCGTCGCCTCTCCCAGATACCGATACCCGATCTTGGCGACCGCGACGATCACGGCGGCGTCGGTACCGACGGCCTTCTGCAGTTTGCGGCGGAGGCGTGTCACGTGGGTGTCGACCGTACGGCTGTTGAGATTGAGATCGACGCGATAGTTCCAGACGCGCGAGAGGAGCTCGTCGCGCGGCACGACGCGATCCTTGTTGCGGAAGAGATACATGAGCAGATCGAACTCTTTCGGGGAGAGCTTGAGCTTCTGATCCTTGGCCGACGCTTCGCGCGTGGACGGATCGAGCTTGATGAGCGTGTCTTCGCAGACGGTCTTGGTGGTGATGGATGTGGCGTCGCTGCGGCGCATGACAGCATCGATGCGCGCGAAAAGCTCCTGAAGGCCGAACGGCTTCGTGATGTAGTCGTCGGCGCCGCCGCGCAGGCCGCGCACCTTGTCCGTCTCCTGCCCGCGGGCGGTCAAGAGAATGACCGGAATCTTGGAAAACTTGCGGATGTGGTCGAGAACTTCGAAGCCGCTCTTTTTCGGCAGCATCAGGTCGAGCAGCACGAGATCGGGAGATTCCGCGTGAAACATGCGCACCGCCTCCTCGCCGTCGGCCGCCAGCGCCGTCTCGTAGTTCTCCATACGGAGATTGATTTCGAGTCCCTGCCGGAGTCCGGCTTCATCCTCAACGACCAGAATCTTTGTCATTCACGAGTCTCCGCTGGTGCTTACGAACGTTGTACGGCAAGAGTTTCCAGAGCGTTTGTGTTGCGAGCTGCGCCAGGGGATGCTGTCTGCGACGATTGAGGCCGCGGGAAAAGAAGGCGGAATGTCGAGCCGAGGCCGGGTTTCGACTCCACTTCGATGCTGCCGCCGTGTGACGCCACGATCTGCTGCACGAGTGTCAGTCCCAGCCCGGCGCCGCGTCTCGTCTGCGTGTCGGAGAAGTGAGCGCGGAAATAAGGCTCAAAGATATGCGTCAGGTCGTCGGCATCGATCCCGAGACCGTGGTCGCGCACCTCGATGATGATCGACTGGGTGTTCTGACGCAACACGACGTCGATCCGCTTGTTCGTGTCGCCGGCGTACTTCGTCGCGTTGTCGATGAGGTTCAGGACGGCGCGTGAGACGGCGTCGCGGTCCCACGACTGCTCTTCGACGGAATCATCGATGTGGAGCGTGATCTCGAAGCCGCGGCTGCGGACCCATGATTCGTAGGTTGAGACGAGCGACGTGAGCAGGTCGCGCGGATAGACCGGCGTGAAGGCCAGGGCCCGGGCGCTGTTGTTCTGGATGCGGGCGATGTCGAGCACGTTCTCGACGAGGTGCGAGAGGTGGAGCACCTCGCGCAGAATCGAATCCTCGATCTCGTGACGCTGCTTCTCGGGAAGTCGGTTCGCGCCTCGCTTGAGAGTCTCCGCGCCGAGGCGGATCATCGAGAGCGGCGTGCGCAATTCGTGCGAGACATTGGCCACGAGCGCGCCGCGCAGTTTCATCGTGTCTGCCTCGCGCGTGAGACCGCGCATCGCCAGGTAGAGGCCGAGGGCCGTGAGCAGGAGCGCGATGGCGCTGAGCAGGAGGCTGATCAGCCGGGCGTTCTCCCAACCCGAGGTGCCGTAGCCGGTTTCGACGAACCCACGGACGGCATACGACGAGAGCGGCGCGGCCAGCGGCGCGATGAAGGCATAACCATGCTCGCTCTTGACCGCGCCGGTCGCCGGGGGATACTTGATCACCCCAACCTGTGCTTCCGGGGATAGCCCAGGGGCTTGCACGAGAGGCTGATTGGCGAGCTTGGGATAGACGCGGGCGATAAGGAGATCGGGATCGTAGGTGTAGCGCACGGTGCCACTGGATGAGTAAAACTCCCGCGTCAGCGGCGTGGGGTGCGTGCCCCCCGACTGCGAGATGGCGAAGATGGCGCTGGCCGGATCGGCGTCCGGAACGTAGAGCGCGGAGATGATCCAGTCGTTGTCGTGAATCCACTTTTTCAGTTCGACGGCCGAAGGGGAGCGCCGCTCGACTCCCTGCCACTCCTCCGAGGCGCGGAACAACTCGGCGCCGACGGCACCATCGATGCGGCGGGCGCTGATGTCCGCGGCATAACCGGCGTACTGCATCGCCAACGTGTTGACGCCGCGCTCCATCCGTTCGGAGAGCACGTACGAGCGCCAGGCCAGGACTGCCAGCCCGGCGGTCACGATGAGGAACGGAATCAGGATGGCTGAGACGTGATTCGGTCCGTCACCCGCGCGGGCGCTGACCTTCCACTTCGCCATCAAGGCACGCAGCATGTCTCACCATTATTGCGGCGGCGCCGTCGTGGCGATGGCATGGAACTGGGCCAGATGCTGCGCCACCATCTTGTCGATCTGCGCTTTCGTGTACGGCTCCAACCGCACTTCGATCTTTTTCAGGATGCCGTCGCGCTGCACGATGACCCAGAGCACGCCGGTCTCCCTCGCGGCGTAGAGAAGCTGTTTGAAATCTTTGATACTCGCCGAGCGCGTGCCGTGGCCGTTGATGCCCATCAGCCGGTCGCCGGGGCGAAGGTCAGCGCGTTCCGCGGGGCCGTCCTCGATGACGGCCTTGATCCTGATTCCAGGATTGAGCTCCTGAATTGACGCGCCGAGGTAGCGGCGTCCGCTTGAAAGCTGCCGGATGGCCTGCTCGCATTCGCGCGCGGAGGCATTGCATAGCTTGGTGTCGTCGGCGAGCGCCGCCGGAGCGGCAAGAAGAGCCGCAATCAGAAAATGGGAGAGCCGAACATTCATGGGTTGGAAACGGGGTCCTTGGCCGGACATCAATCTAATGCGATACCGGGGGGACGCTGATTACAAATCAGAAAATGTCGAATGAATTCCCTGTAATACAACAGGTTAGCTGCAATTCGATCATGTGAACAAAAGGGTGCCGAACGCTGCCGGAACGTGAAAGTCGGGAGGCGTTTTCATCGCCGGCTGCCAGGCGCTGAAGTCGTCTCCGTGCAGGCGGCTGCGATCGATCCGGAAGAAGTTTCCCCGCCACTGCTCGCCCGGCTCCGGCGAGCGGCCCATCGCTCGGAAGGGGATACGAAGGACAGCCCGGAGCTCCCGGCCGTCGTCGCGCCGCAGCCCGGCGAATAGTGGGTCGCACGTCCAGGCGAGGTCGGTGGTCATCGTTGCCCGCACGCCGTCCGGCGAGTCGATCCGCGCGTCGAAGGTCGTCCCGAGCGGATTGACCTCGAGCTCGAAGTAGGGAGTGAGCCCATCCGGCGCGAGGAACACTTCGAAGACATCTTCCTGCCACAGCGGCTCGTCGTGTCCCAGGAGTGTCGCTACGATCTCGTCGTCCTCGGCCTCGAACACGACGGTCAGGAAGTCATCGTCGTAGTAGGCTGCGACCGAGGTGGCTTGCCGCGGGCTGCCGCTGTCCGTGCTTCGCCGCAGCGTGACCGGTACGCACTCTTTTGGAATGAGCCACGGCTCTTCGATCGAGAAATCGGCACGCGGCACGGGGAGGGTTGAGACCGTCATTCCCGGAAATCATAGCGGTCCCGGCGAGGCCGCGGCACATCACGTGCAGGAGCGGGGCGGGGCCCGACGATGATGGTTGATCTGGAACTTGATGAGCTGAAGCGCGAGTTTCTCGCCGAAGCGGACGAAAAGGTGAGGGAAATCCAGGAAAAACTGGATGCCGAGCAGTCCGCGGACGTGCTCGAGCGCCTGACGTATCTCGCCCACCAACTGAAAGGCTCCGGCGGCAGCTACGGCTATCAAAGGATCTCGACGGACGCCGCGGAGCTGGAGAAGGCCGTCGAGCTTCGCGCGAAAGACGGCGCGCAGCCCGGGATCGACGACAAGATCCAGCAGCACGTCTTCAACCTCCGCGCGGAGGTTGATCGCAGGGTGAAGGAGCTGGCTGTGTGACAGCAGAGATCAGGGACAGCAGAGATCAGAGATCAGTGGATTAGAGATCAGTGGATTAGTAGATCAGATCTGATTCCGTCAACTAATCTCGAATCTCTGATCTCTGATCTCTGTTCCCCTGATCTCTGCTCTTACGCCGCCGTCCCCTCCCCACTCTTCACCGCACGCGCTCGATCCGGATCGCTACGCCGTTCCGCCTGCACCTGATTCCGGCCGTTCTTCTTGGCCCGGTAGAGCGCGTTGTCGGCGGCCACGATCAGCTCTTTCGGCGAGTGAATTTTCGGATGCGGCACGGTGGCCACGCCCACGCTGACGGTAGCGGAGATCACTCCGGCCTGGGTCTCGATCCGCATCTCTTCGACGAGCTCCCGGATCTTTTCGGCGAAGTTAATGGCGTCGTTCAGCGACGTCTCCGGCAGCATCAGCGCGAACTCCTCGCCGCCGTAGCGTGCGGCGAGATCTGTGGTCCGGATCGACTGCTGGAAGATCTTCGAAATGGTTTTGAGAACCTCGTCGCCGGTGGCGTGGCCGTAGGTGTCGTTGACCTTCTTGAAAAAGTCGAGATCGACGATGGCGAGCGACAGCGGCCGCACGTAGCGCGCTGACTCTTCGAAGGCGCGCAGCAACTCATCCTGAAAGTGACGATGATTGTGAAGCTTCGTCAGGCCATCGGTGATGGAGAGCTGTTCCAGACGGCGGTTGCTCTCCACGAGCTCCTTCTGCAGATCGACGATGCGCTTGCCGGCCCGGATGCGCGCCATGAGCTCCGGATACTGGAACGGCTTGGTGATGTAGTCGTCGGCGCCGAGGTCGAGGCCCTGGATCTTGTCCTCCTGATCGTCCTCGCCGGTGAGCATGATGATGTAGCGGTTGCGCAGCGCCGGATCGGCCTTGAGCTGCTGGCAGAGCACGACGCCATCCATGTCCGGCAGGCGCCGGTCGAGAATGGCCAGATCCCACAGCAGCGCCGGCAGTTGAGCCCGCGCTTCTTCGCCGGTACCGAATTCGACGCTCTGATAGCCGCCGCGCTTGAGCAGAAGGCGCACCAGGCGCCGGATGGCCGGATCGTCATCGACGACCGCGACTTGAAAAGGCTGGGGATCGGGCATAGGGAGCTGTGCCGCAAACGTGATGCCATGCGCGGCCCTGGCGGGCCGCGCGTTGTCAGTTGTCGGTTAGTTGCGCTTCGCGCGTCGTCCTTGCGATGTGCCTCGCCTGCCGGGGTTGCGCAGCGACAACGCGCGAAGCGCAGCTAACCGACAACCGACAACGCGTGCGCCGCAGGCGTACGCAATCACAAAACCCTCATCGAGATATCCAACGCCGTCACCGAATGCGTCAGTGCTCCGATCGAGATCCGATCGACCCCTGTCTCCGCGATTGCGCGAACGGTGTCGAGATTGATCCCCCCCGACGCCTCCAGCGGCACGCTTCCCCCGACCCGCGCCACCGCCTCGGCCATCTGCGCGACGCTCATGTTGTCGAGCAGGATGAAGTCGGGCCGCAGCGCCAGCGCTTCGTCCAGCTCCAGCGTGTCGCGCACTTCGACCATGATCTTCTGCGGCATCGACCTTGAGCGGATCCGCTCGACCGCCGCGGTAATGGAGCCGGCCCGGTCCACGTGGTTGTTCTTGATCAGGAACATGTCGTAGAGGCCGATGCGGTGGTTCTCGCCGCCGCCGCAGCGCACCGCGTACTTGTCGAGCGCGCGCAGTCCCGGCGCGGTCTTGCGCGTGTCGCAAATCTTCGCGCTCGTTCCTCGGACCGCATCGACGTAGCGGCGCGTAGCTGTGGCGATGCCCGAGGCGCGTTGCATGAGATTGAGCGCCGTCCGCTCTCCCCCCAGTAACCCGATCACCGACGCCCCCACCTCGGCCACCACATCCCCGGCCTCGACCGAGTCGCCGTCGTTGCGTGTGGGGATGAAGACGGCCGCGGGGTCGAGAGCGCTGAACACCGCCGCCGCGTATTGCAGTCCAGCCAGCACGCCGGACGCCTTGACGAGAAAGCGCGCCTGCCCGCGGTCGCCCGGCGCGAAGATCGCATCGCTGGTGATGTCGGGAAGGTCTTCCTCCAGCGCGCGGCGCACGATCTCGTGCATGCCGTGCCCGGCGTCGCCTTCAAAATCGTGTGAGTCCATACAGGAATGCTGCCATCAGCGGAGGGGTTTTGTCGCGCGGATCGTTGAAAATTTGGGGGCGTACCGGCTTCGACGGGGACATGTCGGGGTCATGGTTGCATGCCGAGCTGATTACCTCGTAAATCTGATCAACCTGAGTAGCTGCGAACAACAGCCAACTCGCTCTCGCGGCCTAAAAACCCACGAGCGTCCGCCCGATGGTTGCTCACGCCGTCGGTGCCGGATGTCATTAAGGTGAGCTAAGCGTCTGCGAACCGTCCCGGCGCAGACGACGAAAACCCAGGGGCTGGTCCACATTCATTCCCCGCTCTCCGGGCAGAAAGTGGACGAGAACCAAAGGAGAGATAAGCATGTAGTAGCCAGGCTTCACTGCTCTCGGACGCGGGTTCAACTCCCGCCGCCTCCACCACATTTTCCCACTAATTTGGACTTCTCCCTCGTCCTCCCATCGCGTTCTGGCCTATCGCTGCGGTGCTCTTTCTGACCGATCACTGTCGGGCGGCAAAAGGCTCCCGTTGGCGTGGGTTGCGGTCGCGCTGATCTGTGAGCTCTTCGAATGGTCTCTCACATTGATCGCGTTTCAGGACCGCTGGCGGTGGGGGCGTTTCTCGTCCTGAAACTGCGCATGTCTTCGTCAGAGAACTCTTCTGAAGTAATTCGTGTAGAGAGTCGATGCCGGTTTCACCATTCGACCTTCACGCCGCACCAGGCCAGCGGTGAGCAGACGATCCATGATTGCGGGATCGGAGCAAGTATTCTGGCTGAGGACCTCCTGCATCCCGTTGGCAAGATTCTTATCTGCGTGAAGCCGGAGCAACTGGGCTCTCAGATGAGCCCCAAAGGGGCCCTCCTCATCGCCGTCCATGATGGCCTCCACGGTGAGCTCGCCGCAGGCGATCCGATAAAGTGCGAGACGCACGAGGTAGGGATGTCCACCCAGGAAATCACGCAATTGCGACACCTCGGACGGAAGCAGTATCGAGCCGTGGCGCGCATTGAGATCGGCAACTTGTTCGGTGGTGAAGGTTTCGAGCTCGATGACTTCCGCGACATTGAAAGGCGACGTAAACGCGCTTGCCATAGGCATGAAACCACCGGCTGATGCCATGACGATGTCCAGCCGCCGCCATTCCGAGTCCATTGCACGTTGGTTGTGCCATGCCCGCAACATAGAAAAGAACTCGGGACCGACATCGCTGTTTGCCACGACTTCGATTTCGTCCAACACCAGCGTGATCGGACCGTCGATGGCCTTGAGAACGGAATTGAGCATGAGGCGCGTGCACAAGGCGAAAGGCGACCGGGAACGATTCGCCCGTTGCTCCGACCACGACGGTCGATCCTCAAGTCCCACTGCGAACACGATCATCTGGTAGAACGCGGAAAAGAAAGCATCCGGCGTCGCAAAGTCGTCGCGACTGAAAAGCTGACAATCGAGAAACGCGATTCTTTTCCCGGATGTTTTCGCCACGTCACAGACGCGCACTAGCAGCGATGTCTTTCCCATCTGCCTGGCGCCTCGAATGTGGAGCGTAATTCCCTGCCGAGCGATCATTGCCAAAGCAAGGCCATCCGCGGCGCGGACAATGTAGAAGGGCGATTGCAGATTCACAGCTCCTCCCGGCGATTCCAACTCGGGGAGCGCTGGCGGACGACCTCCCGGAGGGGCGCCGGGCGGCGGAATATCGGACCAGGACGGCCCTTGTTCGAGATGACCGGAGATGGCAGCCAACAAGTCATGGCCCAACACCGCAGTGTCTTCCGGCCCGTTCCAGTAAGCTCCATGAATTCTTCCGACATATGCGTCTAGCTCGTAATCAAGTTTCTGCGGCTGCCGGACATGAATCGGAAGAATCACCGGTCGTCCCGACCGCTTGTTCAATTGGCGTGCAACCCGAAGCTCACCGATGAACATCTCGCTCTGTACGGACCGTGCCGATAAGAGCGCGATGACAAAGTCCGCCGTGTTCATCTGCTCTTCGATGAACTTCACCCAATCGACTCCCACTCGAATCATCCGATCGATGAAAACCTCGTGCTGCTGACCGAGGCGCAATGCCAAATCCTGCGCCAGGGAGTCGACCTCATCCTCCCCTCTTGCATAGCTGATGAAAATCCGGGCGCCCCGTTCCGTAGCGGCCGTTGGATAAAACGATTTGCGAAGTGCGCCATCGTCTCGGTCGAGCTGTGCGAGCGCGTTCGCAATGCGCTCGTAACCCTTCACCAGGTCCGCGGCACTGGCGCGGTCGGACTCACGCATGGCCACCTTTTCCATGTACGCATAGTGCGGAACGTAAATCAGCTTGAGATCGTCGAAAGTCGCCGCTTCCAGCCACCGCCGCGTCCATGGGCTGAGGCTCTCCTTGAACTCCCTTGCGAATTCATCGAGCAGCCTCGCTTCGCCGTATTCGACACGGCTCGGCACGAAGAGCAGCGACAGCGGACGTCCGCGCTCGTCGATCAGCTTCGGAGCGGAAAGGCTCTCAGCCATCATCAGCGTGCCGTCAAGGTTCTGGCGGTTCGGCGCGACAAACATCACCACCGCGTCAGCGAGCTGGTACGTGCAGACGCCGCTCATTTCCGAGACGCCGGTGCGGCTGTCGATCAGTACGACCTCCGCGGCCGATTCCGCCTCATGACGGAACCACTCAAAAAACGCCTCGCCGTCGTGGTTTGCATAAAAGTCATCCCAAACGAAGGAGCGGAGTTTTTGCGCATACGCCGTGTACTCGCCGCCGTCACGGCGACCGGCCGGAATGATGGAGAGCTCGCCGCCGAAGGAGTTTTTCTCGTACAGACGTACGATGAATTCGCCAAACGGCTCGATGACGGGCTCTCGAGCGTCACCGAGACGCGGCAGCGACCGGAGTTCGACATACGACGTCAGCATGTCGATCACCCCGCGCCGAGCCAGGATCTCGTCCGGCTTCGCTAGGGCGCGCGGAACTTGGAAGTATTTCTCGAGCCCCGGCGCCTCGAGATCGAAGTCGACCATCAGGACTTTCAATCCGCGTCCATAGAGGTGCTCGGCGATGTTCGCAAGCGCCATAGACCGCCCGACGCCGCCCTTGAACGAATAGAAGGTGCAGATCATTTGCTGCGCCTCGGAAATTCGAACGCCCGCGACCGGATACCCTTCTGGTTTGCGCCGGGTGTGAACAATTTCCGGACCCGGTCGGACAGCCACTGTTCGAGTTCCCGCGGCTGGTGGATTTCTCGGCAGCCGGCGTAATCCTCTACGTTGTCCGTGCTTCGTTTGTGGAACTCAAGATCGGACGTCTGCAGACGGAGAACGATGCGCATTCTCCGCATCATGTCGAAGGCGGATTGGAGGGGAGCAATGTTGACCAAGGAGGTTTTTGAATAAGCATCGAGCATCGACTGCTGCATCGCGCGCTGAATGTCGGGATGACGCATGGAGATACTGTCCATCACCACGATGCAGCCGTCGTTGCGCAAACGGCGCAGCGCACCTCGGCTGGATTCATTGCCGAGGGCGCGGAGATCGAGAAACTCCGGAACGAGCCGCACCTCCGCCTCGATGTCCTGCAATGTCTTTTGCGCGAGCTGTGCGATTGTCGCCTCGCCGGCAAACGGCCGCCAATCCTGTGGAGTGGCGCCATAACGAGTGTGCCAGTTGCCGACGCCGTTAGCAGTCAGCACTTCTTGCAGCGCACCGAAATCCTCTTGCAGATCCTCCCGATAACGTTCGAATGCCGTCCCGTCGATCAGCTGCTGCGACTCGGCCGCGCTCATGACCGCCAGGACGATAGGCACCCGTAGGGCGTTCGTAGGGACTACTTCTCGAATGTCCTTGCTGAGATCGGTGAGGATATACTCGAAAATGCGCCGCTGCTCTTGAAACAACGCATAACAGTCCCAGTTCGACTGAATGTACGTTCCTTCAACCGACTCACGAATGATTGAGCTGACCGGACGTTCTGGCCCGGTGTCGGTTTTCATCTGGCGAAGCAGCCCGATCACCGCCCAGAAGATCCGCGGTTCGTAGGCTCCAGCGTTGAGCCAACGCTGGAGTCTCTCGATGGCGGGATGAAAGTTCTTGAACGCGTTGTCTTCACGGAGCAGCACGAGCGCGTCCCGAACCGCGTTACGTGCCGCCTCCTGTACGTTTCTCAAGTCATCGATCAGCGCCAACAGCTCGCGTGTGTAGATGGCGGGCGAGCCGAGATCGCGAATCTGGTTTGCGCGCAGTTCCTCGGGAATCTCGGCGGGTAGACAGAGGGCCGTGATCACCGGCTTCTGCAGCGCCTTCGCGATCTCCCACTCCAGCATGACGTAGGATGACGCGGCGGCGCCGGGGGTCATTAGAACGATGAGTGCGTCGGTGTTGCGGAGTGCGGTGCGAAGCTGTTCCCTCCACGCGCTCGTTCCCTCGAGGGCCGCGACGTCCATCCACACGCTGAAGCCCGCCCTCTGGAGTTCATCGTGCAGACACGTAACGGACGTAGATCCATCGCTACGCGCATAGGAGAGAAAGACACGCATCACCGAACATTCTAGCGGTTCTACCATTCCTTCGAAGTGTGCAGTTGTTTCGCCAGCCACCACCCGTTCAGTGGCTGAGGAGCTGGCAGGATGCGCTCGTGACTGCCCTCGAAGTTTGGCCCGAGGAAGGCATTCCTGACAATCCCCGGGCATGGCTGATGAAGGCGGCGAAGCGGCCCGCGATCGATTCGTTGCGGCGCGGCCGCATGCTCGTACGAAAGCATGAAGCGGCTTGGAGACGCTTTGGAGCACTCGCTGGATCAGGTGATCAATGATGACGTGCTGCGGCTCATCTTCACCGCATGCCATCCCGTGCTTGCGGTGGAAGGACGCATCGCGCTCACGCTGCGCCTGATCTTCTACTCCTGCACGCGCATGAAGTGGCGCTCGGAAAAGCCGATGAAATCCCTTCATCCCCGAAAGTGAAGCAGGACCTGACGCTCCCGTTCACAGCCGTCGAGGTGAACGCGAGCAGCTCGTCCTGCGATCGCTTTCCCTTGAAGGGTATTTACGGCGAAGGGAACCGGAAACGGCTCCGCGCGATGGTGCCGCTCCCGCGCTACTCCGGCTTGCGCATCCGCGATGCGGCCAGGTTGCGGCATGAACGGGGCGCCTTCGGCGGAGCATGGCGCGACCCATCCATTGGAGCCCGCTCGTTCCTTGAGAGCCGGTGGATTACGAATGGTTGACGTGACGTCCCTCAGGGTTGCTCCAGGAGGAGTAGTGGGCGACGAGACCCGATGCGGCCGGCTCCACAGTGTCCATCCACGTGAGCATCTGGCCGGCTGTGCGGCTGACGTTCCAGATTCGAACCTCGCCGATCAGCCCCAGAAAGAAGTTGCAGAGCAGTTCCTGGTTCTTTTGTGCGCCGATGAGCGTGGCCTCGCTCGAGAATGCTTTCAGACGGGTGAGCACCCTCGTGCGCACTTCCGGCCTGCCGTTCACGTACAGGGTCATGGACATTCCGTCAAAGGTCGTGGCGACGTGGTACCACCGGCCGGTCTCGAGCACCGTGGTCGAGCGGATCGCCACCGATCCCACTCCTCGGTCTCCCACATTGCGACCCGCCACCAGGTGGCCCCTGACGATCGAGAGGGAGCCCTCGGAGAGCTTGCCGACGATGAAGCCGCCGGTGACGGAGCGCGGCTTGATCCACGCCTCGAGGGTGTACGGGGCGACGCCGGCCATGCTCAGCTCCGGGGCGGTGCCGCAATCGCAATAGGACTGCGTCCCGAAACGTGCGGTTGTGTTGCGCAATCCAGGCTCAGTGGATCGCCCTACGCGTGGTTCCCGATATTCGGCCAATGCAGTCATCGTTCTCTCCTCGTCACCGCCGTTCGTTGAAGAGCAGGCGGTCAATGACAAGAGAGTGCGACGGGTGCGGACGTTTTTCCGTCGTGAGAGAGATCTTCCTGGAGGCCAACATCGAGCTGATCGACCGCTTCACGCGCCGCGTGTGCCGGCGCTGTGGCGTTGCCGCGGGCTAGGTGGACGATGCTCTGTCGACCGTAACGCTCGCTCTTGTCGAGAAGGACTACGCCATCCTTCGCCGGTACGAAGGACGCAGCGTTCCTCTTCGAGAACACCAGCGATCCCCGTAATGCGGACTCACTGCCGCGGCGGGGATTCGCCCGTTATTGGTGCTCGTGGATCTGATTCCGGTTAACCAAAGGCCGAGGGTATGACCCCGCAGCGCGACTATTGGATGTGACCTTGTGGGAGTTGACCTCGATGGCGGGGATGGTCCAGAAGGCGTAGTGGGCGATCAGTCCCGCCGAGGGGGGCTCCAGATCGTCCATCGACGCGAGCAACTGTCCGGCCGTGCGGCAGACGTTCCAGATGCGCACTTCGTAGATCAGTCCCTGAAAAAAGTTGGCGGGTTGTCCCTCGTCCATTTGCGCGCCGATGAGCGTGGCCTCGTGCGGGGCGGCTGCGATGGGGATGACCGGCCTGACGCTCACTTCCAGCGCGCCGTTCACATACAGGCTCAGAGTGGTGGCGTCACAGGTCGTGGCGAGGTGGTACCACCGGCCGGCCTCGAGCACCGTCGTCGAGTGGATCGCGGCCGATCCCCAACCCCGGCCTCCGACGTTGCGTCCCGCGAGCACGTGGCCGTTGACGATCGAGAGGGAGCCTTCGGCGAGTTTGCCGGCGATGAAGCCCCCGCTGACGCCATCATGGACGGAGCCCGGCTTGATCCACGCCTCCAGAGTGTACGGAGCGAGGCCGCCTATACTCAGGTCCGCGCCAGTGCCGCAGTCGTAATAGGACTGCGGACCGAGGGAGGCGCTGAGGCCGCTCTGCAGAAGTTGTGTGGTCGATACCGGATGGCTTTCCCGAACGTCAGCGAATGCACTCATCGTTTTTCTCCCCGTCGCTGTGGACCAGGCGATCAATGAGAGGAGTGCGACGGGTGAAGACGGTTTTCCATCGCGGGAGCGTTTGGTGGATCGGTAGTCGGTTGTCGGGAGTCGGGAGTCAGAGAAGGAACGATCCGAATGTCCCGACCCCGACCCCCGACAACCAAGGCCGCGCGACGCCGTGTCTTGCACACGCGTGCTGCGGTCTGCATCCCGCTGTCCCGATAGCAGGACGTTCTTCGAGCGCCTGTTTCAACGCTGGGTGCAGATCAAAATCAAAGGCACGTCCTACGTGCGCAAGAAGGTCATGCCGAACGCAGCAAGCCTGTTAATGAAGCGTTGGGCCACGTAGATCCGGAAGCAGAATGGACGAGGACGTTTGCACACATCCTGCGGAATGTCGTCATCGTCGTCCCCCTACACGATCCCCTTCACCTCATCGAACCACTTCATCGTGCTTTCGTAGCGCGCGGCGCGCGCGCGGGAGCGCTCGAGGCCTAGTTCGATCAGGCGTTCGATCAGGCGAGGGTATTTGAGCTCCGTTGCTTCCCAGAGTTTGGGGTACATCGAGATTTTCGTGAAGCCGGGGATGGTGTTGATCTCGTTGACGTAGAGGCGGTTCTTGCCGCGCTCGAGGAAGAAGTCGACTCTCGCGAAGCCGGCGGCGCCGATGGCTTTGAAGGCGGTGATGGCCATGCGACGGATCTCGTCCGTTTTTTCCTTCGGCAGTTTTGCGGGAATGATCAGTTGGGTGTTGTTCTCGACGTATTTGTCTTCGTAGTCGTAGAACTCGCGGCCGGCGATGATCTCGCCCGGGACGCTGGCTTGCGGATCGTCGTTGCCAAGGACGGCGACCTCGATCTCGGCGGCATCGATGCCGCGCTCGACCAGCGCCTTCTCATCGAAGCGCAACGCCTTCTCAATGGCCGCGCTCAGGTCAGCGTCGTTCTTGACCTTCGTCACACCCACCGACGATCCGCCGTTCGCCGGCTTCACAAAATAGGGCAGGCGCAGCGCGTTATTGACCGCGCGCATGATCCGCTCGCGCTCGTTGCGCCAGTCGTTTTCGTGAACCTGAACGAAGTCGACCATCGGCAGCTTGGCGGCGGCGAAGGCATACTTCATGTGCCCTTTGTCCATCCCGATTGCGGACGCCGTCACACTGCTCCCGACGTAGGCGATGCCGAGGATTTCGAGATAGCCCTGCAGCGTACCGTCCTCGCCGCCGGTGCCATGGATCAGTGGAAAGGCGATGTCGATGGCCGCGCCGCGGACCCAGGAATCGAACGAGAAATCGTCGTCGCCGCGGTCGGTGCGCTCGTCGCCGCTGAGGATGCGCGCACTGCGCTCGGGTGATGCGAAGCGGCCATCCTTCGCGATGCAAAGAGGGACGATCTCGATGCGCGGTTTCGGCGCCGCCTCCGCGACGGAACGCGCCGAGAGAATCGATACTTCGTGCTCCGCGCTGCGGCCGCCGAAGATGAGGAGTGTACGGATGGGCATGGCGCGGAGTGTAGTGGATCAGAGATCAGAGACAAGAGAGCAGAGATCAGATTAATCGGGGTAGCGATCGATCAGCCGATAACCCCTGATCTCTAATCTCTTGTCCCTGATCTCTGCCTCACAGCACGATCAAATCCGCCGCACTCACAGCGATCGTCTCGCCGCCGCTTCGCAGCAGCGCGCGGCCGTGCTCGTCGATGCCGTTCCATGCGCCTTCGACAGTCCGCTCTCCGATCACGCATTGGATGCGGTCGCCGTTTTGATGGATGGTGAAGCGTCGCCATTCTTCAAGCACCGCTTCGCGCGCGGGCGGATGTCCCAGCCGCTGATCGAGGTGCTCGATGAACGCCTCGGTGGCTACCCCGATGCCGTGGAAACCGCGCGGCGATACCTCGGAGATCGCGGTGGCGTTCGGCCGGTCATCATCCGATACCGGCTCGACGTTGATCCCCGTTCCGATAAGCATGTAGGCACGCTCTTCGTTCATCCGCGCCTCGATCAGGATGCCGGCGATCTTTCTGCCGCCGACCATGATGTCGTTGGGCCACTTGATGCGCGCGTCGATGGCGAAGACCTCGCGCAGGTACGACGCCACGATGTTCGCCGTCTCCAGCGGCACCAGCGTCATCTCATTCGCCGGCCGGGTCAGCAGCGTAGTCGCGTAAATCCCTTTGCCCGCCGGCGACGACCACTTCCTCTCGTTCCGTCCGCGCCCGGCAAATTGCTCCTCGGCGACGATCATCGCCTTCGGCAGCGACAGCTCGTTCTCGATGCACTCGTTGACGATGCGCCGGGCCACGAGATTCGTCGAAGCCACGCGCGGAATCACCGCCAGCGACTCGATGGTCGTGAGGCGTTCAACGATGCGCCGGGTGTCGAGTTTCATGGTGTGAAGGGAGTCGGTTGTCGGGGGTCGGGAGCCGGAGATCTCGTCATGCCACCCCGACTCCCGACAACCGGCTCCCGCTATTGATTCTGCATCAGCTTCTCGATGCGCGCACGCAGCTCTGCCTGGCGTGCACGTGCGCCTTGCACGATCGCTGGTGGGGCGTTGTTCATGAACTGTTCGTTGACGAGCTTCGCATCGAGCGACTCGAGCTCTTTGCGGCTCTTCTCCAGCTCCCGCTCGGTCCGTTCCTGCTGTTCCTTCGTGACCACTTTCTCAGGAAATTCGATGGCGATGGTGAAGCCTTCCACGACGTCGTGATGCACGCCCGCGGGTGGCTCGGCATTCACGATGACTTCGTTCAGGCGGGCCAGATCGGTCAGCAGATAGCCATACGAGTCGAAGAACGCGGCATCGCGTCCCTCGGCACGCACATAGAGTTTGAAGCGGTCCTTTGGCGTGAAGCCGCGCTGCACACGGGCATCACGAATGGTGGTGATCATGGCTTGAACAGCCTTCACCATCCGCTCGGCTTCCTCGTCCTCGAGCGTCTCCTCGGGCACCGGATACGGCGCGACCATGATCGACGGCTCAATGCCGCCGAGCTTCTGCCAGATCTCATCGGTGATGAACGGCATGAAGGGATGAAGCAGCCGCAGCGAGCGATCGAGCACTTCGAGCAGCACCCGTTTGGCGCGCTGCTGGTCTTCCGGGGTGCCGTGCCGCCCCAACAGCACCGGCTTGACCATCTCAATGTACCAGTCACAGAACTCGTGCCAGAAGAATTTGTAGATCGCGTTCGAGGCTTCGTCGAATCGATAGGCAGAAAGCGCCTTGTTCACATCGCGCGTCGTGTCGTTGAGGCGCGAGAGGATCCAGCGCTCGACCGTCTTCAGTGAGTCACGGTCGATCGGTTTCACCGACGACAGCTTGGTGTCGATGTGCATCATCGCGAAGCGCGACGCATTCCAGATCTTGTTCGCGAACGCGGCATAGCCCTGCATACGCGCTTTGGCCAGCGGGATGTCGCGGCCCGATGCGAAGATCGCCAGCGTGAAGCGGACGGCGTCGGCGCCGAACTCGTCGATCACGTCGAGCGGATCGATGACGTTGCCCTTCGTCTTCGACATCTTCGCGCCGTGCTCGTCGCGCACCAGGCCGTTGAGAAACACCTGGCTGAACGGCGCCTTGCCGGTGAAACGAAGGCCGAACATGATCATCCGCGCCACCCAGAAAAAGAGGATGTCGAAGCCGGTGATGAGCACGTCGGTGGGATAGAAAATCTTCAGATCGGGCGTGTCGTCCGGCCATCCCATCGTCGAGAACGGCCAGAGTCCCGACGAGAACCAGGTATCGAGAACGTCAGTCTCCTGTGTGATCTCCGCGGAGCCGCAGGTCGGGCAGGTGGCCGGATCTTCGATCGCCACTGTCGTGTGGCCGTTGGCGCAATGAAAGGCCGGGATGCGATGGCCCCACCAGAGTTGCCGGGAAATCGTCCAGTCGTGGATGTTTTCCATCCAGTTGAAGTACGTGGCTTCCCAGCTTTGCGGGATGATCTGGATCGTGCCGTTGCGCACGGCATCGATGGCCGGCTTGGCCAGCGGCTCGATCTTCACGAACCACTGCCGCGAGATCATTGGCTCGATGGTCGTCTCGCACTTACCGTGGAAGCCGATCGAGTGGGTGTAGTCCTTCACGTCTCGCAACGCGCCGGAGTCGCGCAGCATGCTGATCACTTTCTTGCGCGCCTCGAAGCGATCGAGCCCGGCGAACTCCGCGCCCGCGGCTTCGGTCATCTTCCCGGCTTCATCGATCACCTGAAGCTGCTCGAGGTTGTTGCGCTTACCGGCCTCGTAGTCGTTCTTGTCGTGCGCGGGAGTCACCTTCACCACGCCGGTGCCAAACTCGGGATCGACGAGGATCGGATCGGCGACGATGGGGATGCGCCGGTTCGCGATCGGCAGAATTGCTTCGTGGCCGATCATGTCTTTGTAGCGCTCGTCGTCCGGATGGACGGCCAGCGCGGTGTCGCCGAGCATCGTCTCCGGACGTGTCGTGGCGATGGTCAGGACGCGGTCGGAATCGGCGACCGGATAGTCGATGTGGTAGATCTTCGAGGCGCGCTCTTCGTACTCGACCTCGACGTCCGAGATCGCCGTGCGGCAGTGCGGGCACCAGTTCACCATGGCGATGCCGCGATAGATGAGGCCGTCGTCGTAGAGCTTCACGAAAGCGGTACGCACGGCGTGGGCGAGGCCTTCATCGAGGGTGAAACGGAGGCGCGTCCAGTCGGCCGAGGAGCCGAGACGTTTGAGCTGATCGATGATCTGGTGGCCGTACGACTCTTTCCACTCCCAGACTTTCTCGACGAACTTCTCGCGCCCGAGGTCGAGACGGGCGATGCCTTCCTTGGCGAGCTCGCGCTCCACGATCATCTGTGTAGCGATGCCGGCATGGTCGGTACCGGGCAGCCAGAGCGTGTTGAAACCGCTCATCCTTTTCCAGCGAACGATGATGTCCTGCAGCGTGTTGACGAGCGCGTGGCCGATGTGAAGGCGCCCGGTGACGTTCGGCGGCGGGATGACGATCGAGAATTTCGGCCGTTCCGCATCGAGCAGCGGCGTGAAGAACTCACCCTTCTCCCAGAATTCGTATAGCCGTCCCTCGATCTCTCTCGGCTCGTAATGCTTGTTCAGCTCTTCAGTGGTCGCCATCGGAGCGCGGATTATAAGGTGCGGTCGCGAGGTTGCGGGGTCTCGCGGATCTCGCAGCAGAAGCGCCGCGCAAGGCGCAACCGCGAGACTCCGCTAACGCACCATGATCCTCGGCATCGAAACCTCCTGCGATGAGACCTCGGTCGCGCTGCTCGACCGCGACGGCAGCGTACGCGTGAATCTCATCGCTTCGCAGATCGCGCGGCATCAGCCGTTCGGTGGCGTCGTGCCGGAGATCGCCTCGCGCGAGCACCTGCAGCATCTCTTTCCGCTCATCACGCGAGCGCTCGAGGATGCGAAGCTCACATGGAGCGATGTCGATCGCATCGCCGTCACCGCCGGACCGGGGCTCATCGGCGCGCTACTCGTCGGCGTGGCCGGTGCGCAGGGGCTCGCGTACGGACTGGGCGTGCCACTCGTTCCGGTCAATCATCTGCAGGGTCACATCTTTTCGCCGTATCTGAATCGCGAGGGGCCGTCGACGCCGCTTCCGGAGCGTTTTCTGAGCCTGGTCATCTCCGGGGGCCATTCATCGATCTACGACGTGCGCGATGGGGTCGTGACGATGCTCAACCGCACCCGCGACGACGCCATCGGCGAGACCTTCGACAAGGTGGCGAAGTTCATCGGCTTGCCGTATCCCGGCGGGCCGGAGATCGAGAAGCATGGCCACGAAGGGAAGATCGACCGGAAGCGCTTTCACTTCGCGATGCCGCAGTTCAACGAGAAGTCGCTCGATTTCTCGTACTCCGGCATCAAGGCGGGGGCGATTCGCCTCGCGCGCGAGCACGGCGTCAGCGCGACAGGCGACCCGGCCACCTTGGCTGACTTTTGCGCGACGTTCCAGGATGCACTCATCGATCAACTCTTCGATCGGCTGGACACGGTCTGGCCGATGTTCGACGCTCCCAGACCGACCGAGGTGGCGATCGCAGGAGGCGTGGCCGCGAATGGACCGCTGCGCGAGCGGATGGCGGAGTGGGGCAAGGCGAAGGGCGTGATCGTGCGGCTTCCGGAGAAGCGCTACTGCACCGACAACGCCGCGATGATCGCCTTCGCCGCCCTGCAGAGCCCGGCTTTAGCGACTGATCCGTTACGGGTTTCGGCGCGATCTCGCGTTCAGTGAAACCTTTTCCTGACTGCCCCGTCCAACCTAATGAGCGCGTGATGAGGACATCCGATCTCCTACCCTTTGAGTACCAGCCCCGCCCTCGCTCGGGCGGGGCTTTTTTTGCGACACTATCTGCCGGAAACCTTTTCCTGACTGCCTCGTCTAACCTAATGAAGCGCGTAAAAACCAAGATCCCTGACCTGATCTCCTACTCCAATCTCCTACCCTCTCTCCTGAACACCAGCCCCGCCCTCGCTCAGGCGGGGCTTTTTTTTGCGACACTGTCTGCATGAAGAAGATCATTGTCGCTGGTGGAAGTGGATTCATCGGGGAGCCGCTCGTTCGCCGTCTGCTCGCCCGAAGTGATGATGTTGCCGTGCTCACCCGCAATCCGTCGAAGGTGCATGCCGGCCGCGCGCTGACATGGGATCCGGCAGCCGAGGGGAGTTGGATGGATGAGGTTGGCGCGGCGGATGTCGTCGTCAATCTAGTCGGCGAGAACGTCGGCGGCGGACGGTGGACCGAAGCGCGCAAAAGGCGCGTCATCGAAAGCCGGGTTCTGGCCACGACTGCACTCGTCAACGCGATGCGGCGCCAGTCCGCCAAATCGCGCACGCTGATCAGCGCATCCGCGATCGGTTTCTACGGCGACCGCGGTAACGAACCGATCGATGAGCGCGCCGCTGCCGGCACCGGCTTTCTCGCCGAGGTGACGAAGCGCTGGGAAGAGCTGGCGTGCGAAGCCGAGCCGTTCGCGCGTGTCGTCATCCTTCGCTTCGGCATCGTCCTGGCCGCAAACGGCGGCGCCCTCGCCAAACTCCTCCTCCCATTCCGCCTCGGCGCCGGCGGTCCGATGGGCAGCGGCAACCAGTGGATGTCGTGGATCGACCGCGAAGACGCCCTGCGCATGATCGAATGGGCGATCGACCGCGAAGGCGCGCGCGGCGTCTACAACGCGACGGCCCCCAATCCCGCCACGAACCGCGACTTCGCCCGAACGCTCGGACGCGTCCTCCACCGTCCGGCATTCATGCCGACTCCGGGTTTCGCCCTCCGCATGGCCCTCGGTTCCGGGATGGCAAACGAGATGCTGCTCAGCGGGCAGCGCGTGCTACCGGCGCGAGCGATGGAGGAAGGATTCGTATTCGCGCATCCGGAGTTGGAGGGGGCGCTCGGGCATGCGGTTGGGAGAACCAAGTCGTGAGAATTGACGCGCCCTCTCGTTGACGACACCCTGCGGTCAAGCGATCTTGCGAAGCCTCTTCTCGACAGCCTGGGGAAGACTCACAGCGACGAAGTATTCGTTCGGAAACAAATAGTCCTCGCCCGATTCGTCGATGACGCGAATCATGCCGTGTTGAGCTCCGAACTGGTCTTCGAGGACGGGATACAACTTCCGAAGCTCGAGCGAGGCTTCGTAGTCCTTGTTGCGCACACAGATGGCAAAGCGGGGATGGTCGATCGCGACCTCATTCGTCACGACAGGCGACTGCTTCGCTCGCGGCACGCTGGCTCTCTTAACGGGTGAGCTCTTTCTTGAACTTGAATTCTTTCTTGCCGATGCCATGCGCTTCATACCAGTGAATCTCAGCGTTGCAAATCGTACCATCCCGGAAGCGCACGATCGCGCGCCCCTTTGCCTTGCGCCATCTGCCCTTCCCGTACAGCCTGCTGAGCCGGCGCCGGTCGCGCAAGCTGGTGCCGGCAGCGATCACTTCAATGTGGGTGATTTCGCTGATGATCTGAAATTTCAAAGTTCAAAATTTCCGGACCTGACTCAACGCCGCTGAATTCAGTCGTAACTAAAGCGAGAGCCCCCCTACAACGTGTAATTCTTCTCCAACAGCACCCTGGCCCTTCGATCCCGCAGGTTCCGGATCTGCGACTCGATGTCCCGCTCGTACGGGATCTTGCGGTGGCTGGCGTAGACGGGGGCGTCGACGGTGATCTTCTTCAGCTCTTCGCCGAAGGTGTTGGGGGAGAGGTGGGCGGTGTCGTCGGCAAGCTGTTGCTGATCGTTCGGGAACGACGCCTCGGTCACCACGGCAACGACGCCGGGCGTCTTGTTCGTCCGCTTCCAGATTTCCGAGGTGGGGCCGGTGTCGCCGGTGAAGGTGATGGCCTGGCCGTTCATTTCCACGATCACGCCGGCGGCGGGAATCTGGTGATGGACGGGGACCGCGGTCATGCCCACACCCTCGAACATCACCTTTTTCCCGGGCGTGAGAGCTCGGTAGATGACGGCGGGCTTGTTCGTCAGTGAGGAGATGAGCGTCGAGAAATCAGGCCAGACGATTCCGTTGAAGACATTGGAGATCAGCAGCTCCATGACATCTTTCGCCGCAAAAACCGTCAACGGACCGGCGGTCTGGCTGAAGCGGATGTGATCGGCGTGGGTCTGAGTAATGAAAACAGCCTGGATGCGGGCTTGCTGCGCGAAGGAGAGCTTGGATGTGAGGGTCCCGGCGTCGACTGCAAACCAGTCGTCGATCAGGTAGCCCGTCAGATTATGTTCAGCATCTGACGCGCCGTACGCGCCGAGCACCTTGAGCCGCATCCCTGTCCTTCGCCCGTCCTGTCTGTGACTCGCCTGGAAGGAGACTATTCTTGCAGCGGAAGAACTTAATGTCCAGCGTTGGGGGAAGGTTCACACATTGACCACCTTGCGGAAGGCGCGTCCGGGCTCTCCCGCCGATGCGGCCATGGTCCCGTTTCATCCGGCCATTCGCGACTGGTTCGCGAACGTCTTTCGCACGCCGACGCGCGCGCAGGAGCTCGGCTGGCCCGCCATCGCTCGCGGCGACTGGACGCTGATTTTCGCGCCGACCGGCAGCGGCAAAACGCTGACCGCATTCCTCTGGGCACTCGATCGATTGATGTTCGCAGTGCGGCCGGAAAAGGATCGCCGGTGCCGTGTCGTCTACATCTCGCCGCTCAAAGCGCTGGCGGTCGACGTCGAGCGCAACCTCCGCGCGCCGCTGACGGGAATTGCCAACCTGGCCGCCGAGCGCGGCGAGAATTTCGTAGTCCCGTCCATTGCCGTCCGCACCGGCGACACGCCGCAAAACGAGCGTGCACGATTCCTCCGCGATCCCGCCGATATCCTCATCACGACACCGGAATCGATCTACCTGATGCTGACGTCGAACGCCCGCGACGTTCTGCGCGGCGTCGAGACGATCATCATCGACGAGGTCCACGCGCTCGTCCCGAACAAGCGCGGCGCGCACCTGGCCCTGTCGCTGGAGCGATTGCAACGTATCGCCGACAAGGTTCCGCAAAGGATCGGCCTATCCGCGACGCAGAATCCGTTGGAGGAAGTGGCGAAGTACCTGGGGGGATTCGAGGTTCAACGTAGGTCGGACTCTCAGTCCGACATCACGAGCAGTCGGACTGAGAGTCCGACCTACGTAACTCCACGCGAAGTGACGATTGTCGATACACGCGAAAAAAAGCAACTCACCCTTCACGTCGAAGTTCCCGTCGAGGAGATGGCGAAGCTCAATGAATCGTCGCGCGACGGCATCCCGAGCGGGCCGGCCGGGCAGGGCGTTCGCGCGTCGATCTGGCCGGCCATTCATCCGCGATTGCTCGAGCTGATCCGCGCGCATCGCTCCACGCTGATCTTCGTCAACTCGCGGCGCCTGGCCGAGCGTCTGGCCGGCGCGATCAACGAGCTTGCCGGAGAGCTGCTCGTGCAGGCGCATCACGGCTCGATCGCGCGCGCGCAACGGATCGAGATCGAAGACAACCTCAAGTCGGGCCGATTGCCGGCGCTCGTCGCTACGTCGTCGCTCGAGCTGGGCATCGACATGGGAGCCATCGATCTCGTCATCCAGATCGAAGCGCCGCCGTCGATCGCCAGCGGCATGCAGCGCATCGGCCGCGCATCGCATCAGGTCGGCACCGTCAGCGAGGGGATCATCTTCCCGAAGTTTCGCGGCGACCTGCTGGCGTGTGCCGCGGTCACCGAAGCGATGCACCGCGGCGCGATCGAGCCGACGCGCTATCCCCGCAATCCGCTCGACGTGCTCGCGCAGCAAGTCGTGGCCATGATCGCGACCGACTCGTACCACGCCGACGAGCTCTTCGCCCTCGTCCGGCAGGCCGCGCCATTCGCCGAGCTTTCGCGAACGTCCTTCGACGGCGTGCTCGACATGCTGTCCGGCCTCTACCCCTCGGATGAATTCGCGGAACTGCGTCCGCGCATCACGTGGGACCGCGTCACGAACATTCTCACGCCACGGCCGAACGCCAAACGCGTGGCCATCACCAGCGGCGGCACGATTCCAGACCGAGGACTGTTTGGCGTTTTCCTCGCCGGCGGCGAAAAAGTGCAGAGCGCGCGTGTCGGTGAGCTCGATGAAGAAATGGTCTTCGAGTCGCGCGTCGGCGAGACCTTCCTCCTCGGCGCTTCGACCTGGCGCATCGAGGAGATCACGCACGACCGGGTGCTCGTCACCCCCGCGCCCGGCGAGCCGGGCAAGATGCCGTTCTGGAAAGCCGACGCCGCCGAGCGCACGGTTCCCTTCGGCGAGGCGATCGGCGCGCTCGTCCGCGAGATCGGCCTGATGCAGCCCGCCGCCGCCATCAAACGCCTGACGACCAAACACGACCTCGGCGAGCTGGCCGCGAAGAACTTCATCCAGTACCTCGAAGATCAACACGCCGCCACTGGCGCCGTCCCCGACGACCGCACCATCGTCATCGAGCGCGTTCTCGACGACCTCGGCGACTGGCGCGTCTGCGTGCTCACGCCGTTCGGCGGCCGCATTCACGCGCCGTGGGCGATGGCCGTGACCGGGAAGGTGCGCAACGAGCTGCAGATCGACGTCGAGACGATGTGGAGCGACGACGGCTTCATCGTCCGCTTCCCCGATACCGACACCCCGCCGCGCGCGGAGCTGCTCATCCCCGACGCGGACGAGATCGAGCAGCTCGTCGTCCGGCAACTCGGCAGCAGCTCGATGTTCGCCGCCAAGTTCCGCGAAGCCGCAGCCCGCGCGCTGCTACTGCAACGCTTCCGCCCCGACCGCCGCCAGCCGCTCTGGCAACAACGCAAACGAGCCTACGACCTGCTGCAGGTTGCCTCGCGCTTCGGTTCGTTCCCGATCATCCTCGAGACGTATCGCGAAGTGTTGCGCGACGTGTTCGACGTCCCCGCCCTCGTGGCCACGATGAAGAAGATCCAGCAGCGGACGATTCGTGTCGTCGTGGCCGACACCGAGAAGCCGTCGCCGTTCGCCGGCTCGCTGCTCTTTCGCTACGTCGCAAACTTCATCTACGACGGCGACGCGCCGTTGGCCGAGCGCCGCGCCCAGGCGCTGGCCATCGATCAAGCCCAACTCCGCGAGCTACTCGGCGAGCCCGAGCTTCGAGAGTTGCTCGATGCCGACGCACTCAACGCGCTCGAGATCGAGCTACAGCATCTCGACGAGCGCCACAAAGCGAAATCGCTCGATGCCCTTCACGATCTCTTTCTCCGCCTCGGCGATCTGAGCTTTGACGAGGTTGTCGCCAGATCGCTCGTCACTGTTGGCCCGTCGGCCCCGGAGCCCGGCGCAACGCTCGAGTCGCAAGTCAAGGCCGCCATCCGCGAGCTGCTGAAAACGCGCCGCATCATCGAAGTCGGCGTCGCGCGAGAGAAGCGCTTCATCGCCATCGAAGACGCCAGCCGCTACCGCGACGCCCTCGGCGCCCCGCTTCCTCCCGGTCTTGCCGATCGTTACCTGCAACCGGTCGCTGATCCGGCCGGCGATCTCGTTCTCCGATACGCGCGCACTCACGGTCCTTTCACGCCGCACGACGTCGCGCATCGCTACGGCCTCGGCGTGGCCGTCGTGACAAACGCGTTGGAACGATTCGTCGAGCGCGGACGCCTCATCGAGGGCGAGTTTCGTCCCGGTGGCACGCAGCGCGAGTGGTGCGACAACGATGTGCTCAGCGCCATCCGCCGCCGTTCGCTGGCGAAACTGCGCAAGGAAGTCGAGCCGGTCGAGACGAAGGCCTACGTCCGGCTCATCAACCATTGGCAGTTCGTCACGAAGAAGCGCCGCGGGCTGGAAGGGCTGCTCGAAGTGATCGAAGCGTTGCAAGGTGCCGCGCTCCCGGCCTCGATCTTCGAGTCGGAGATCCTGGCCGCACGCGTCGACGGTTACAAACCGTCCGATCTCGACACGCTCAGCGCCGCCGGCGAGATCATCTGGACCGGTGTCGAGCCGCTCGGCGATCGTGACGGCCGCATCGCGCTCTATCTCACCGATCATCTGCCGTTGCTGCACTCAAACGTCGGCGCGGAAGCGAGCGAATTGGAGCAGCAGATCGTCGATCACCTCCGCGCAAGCGGCGCCTCGTTCTTCGCCGAGGTCCAGACAGCGCTTGGCGGATTCGCGAACGACGTCGTCGACGCGCTCTGGAACCTCGTCTGGCGCGGCGTCATCACCAACGACACGTTTCACGCCTTGCGCGCCTACACGCGCCCGAAGGCGTCGCCGCGCACGACAGGATTCCGCTCGCGCCGCGTCGCGCCGCCGTCGACGCAGGGCCGCTGGTCGCTCATTCAACCGCCGCGCGGCACGGCCACGGAACGCGTCAGCGCAATCGCGCATCAGCTACTGGCGCGTTACGGAATCGTGGTGCGCGAAGCTGCCGCGATCGAAGGCATCCCCGGCGGTTTCAGCGCGATCTATCCCGTGCTCAAGGGAATGGAGGAGTCCGGCCGCACGCGCCGCGGCTACTTCGTGGCGGGCTTCGGCGCCACCCAGTTCGGGAGCGCCGGCGCGCTCGATCTTCTGCGCTCGTACCGGGACGAGCCCGACGAGCCGGAGACCGTGATGCTCGCCGCGACCGATCCCGCCAACCCGTACGGCTCGCTGTTGAAATGGCCTCTCGCTGGCCTTATGCGCGTGCCGGGCGCAAACGTAATCCTCGTCAACGGCATGCTCGGCGCTTACGTCGGCCGCGGCGAGAAGCAGCTCTCCGTCTTCCTCCCCGAAAACGAACCGATGCGCGGCGTCGTCGCGCGAGAGATCGCGAAGACGCTGGCGTCGCTCGTCACGAACGGCCTGCGCCGCGCGATGCTTATTGCCGAGGTCAACGACGCGCCGTCAGCGAAATCGGATCTCGCGCCGTATCTCGCCGAAGCGGGGTTCGTGCAGACGGCGATGGGATATCAGATGCGGGCGCTTCGAATCTGAGCGATGCAAGGCCATGCCTGAAGGCGACAGCATTTATCGCGTGGCCAAGGCGCTGCATCGCGCGCTCGCGGGCAAGACGGTCACATCGTTCGAGACAGTGCTGCCCAAGCTCGCTCGCATCGACGAAGACGCACCGCTGAAAGGCCGCACGATCGAGCGCGTGATCTCCGCCGGCAAGAACCTCATCATCGAATTCTCCGGCGACCTTCACCTGCACACGCATATGAAGATGAACGGTAGCTGGCACATCTACCGGCCAGGCGAGCGCTGGCAGCGTCCGCACCGCGACATGCGCATCGTGATCACCACGGATGATTTCGTCGCCGTCGCGTTCACCGTTCCGGTCGCCGACTTTCACACCAGCCGCAGCCTGTTGCGCGACGAGAACCTCCGCCGCATCGGTCCCGACCTCCTCGGCGCGACGTTCGATCGCGACGAGGCGCTGCGCCGCATCCGCACGCACCCGGACGAAGAGATCGCGAACGTCCTCCTCAACCAGCGCGTCATCGCCGGCATTGGCAACATCTGGAAGTCGGAAACGCTGTTCGACGCCGGCATCGATCCGTTCACGCACGTCTCCGATCTCGACGATGCCCAGGTCGACCGAATCCTGACCTCGGCCCTGAAACTCCTCCGCCGCAGCGCCGAAGGCCGCAGCGAGTTCGCCGTCTACAGCCGCGGCGGCGACCCCTGCCGCAAGTGCCGCACGCCGATCCGCTATCGAAAGCAGGGCGAGGACGCGCGCGGCACGTATTGGTGTCCTGCGTGCCAGAGGAGTGCAGGCGTCTCGCCTGCGGCCCGCGGGCGTCCCGCCCGGCGGTGATGGGCGTGGCCGAAAACAACGGCGAACAACAAACCGGCCCTCGGTGCCTCGCTGGTGCCTTCCCTTCAACGAATGACCAAAACCACGCCGAGGCGAGGACGCCTCGTCGCCGCGGGCGAGACGCCCGCACTCCTTGTATCCTGCGTTCGTGGCGCGCGACCTTCCTATCGGCAATGGCAGCCTCATGGTCAACTTCGATCATGAGTACAACATCCGCGACGTCTACTATCCGCACGTCGGGCAGGACAACCAGACCAACGGAGACGTTAGCTTCTTTGGCATCTGGTGCGATGGGAAGTTTGCCTGGATCGGCGATCCCTCGTGGGTGAAGCGGCTCGATTACGACGGAGACACGCTCGTCACGCGGATGGACGCGCATTCCGATGCGCTGCAGCTCGACATGGCCATCAACGATGCGGTTGACTTCGATCGCGATGTCTTCATCCGCCGCGTCGAGCTGCGCAATCTGGCTGACACGAAGCGCACCGTGCGGCTCTTCAGCCATTTCGATCCGCATCTCAGCGGCAACGCCATCGGCGACACGATCTTCTTTGATCCCGAGTTCAACGGCTTCGTCGCGTACAAAGCGCAGCGCTACGTTTTGATCAACGCGGCGAGCGACGATCAGTTCGGGTTCAAGGCCTTCGCTATCGGTACCAAGGAGCGCGAGGGTTATCAGGGAACGTGGCGCGACGCCGAGGATGGCGTGTTCGAGCCAAATAAGGCGATCGCCCAGGGATCGGTCGATTGCACCGGCATGATCGAGATCACGCTGCTGCCAGGCGCGGTTTCCACGGCCTACGTCTGGTGGGTTTTCGGGCAGTCGTACAAGGATGTGGTGGCGCTCGACACCTTCGTGCGCGAGCGCGGCGCCGCGTCGCTGCTCGAGCGCACGCGCGACTATTGGAAGTTGTGGGTCAAGAACGACGTCGACATCAGCCGGTTGCCCGAGGCGGTGCAAAGGCTGTATCGACGATCGCTGCTGATCATCCGCACGCAGGTCGATCACAGCGGCGCCGTCATCGCCGCGACCGACTCCGACATCGTGCAGTTCGGCAAGGACACGTACACCTATATGTGGCCGCGCGACGGCGCGATCGTGGCCATGGCGCTGCTGCAGGCCGGTTACGCCGAGATCACGCGGCGCTTTTTCGATTTTTGTTGCCGGCTGATTACGCCCGAGGGATTTCTGCTGCACAAATACAACCCGGATGGATCGGTGGGATCGTCGTGGCATCCATGGCTCGCCGATGGCAAGCGCCAACTGCCGATTCAGGAGGACGAGACGGCGCTGGTCGTCGTCGCGCTCTGGACGCATTTCGAGAAGTTTCACGACGTCGAGTTCGTGAAGCCGCTCTACAAGCCGATCATCAAGCAGATGGCCGATTTTCTGGCGCGTTACCGCGAGCCGCACACGCGTCTTCCCGCGCCGTCGTGGGATTTGTGGGAGGAGCGCCGTGGAATCGCCGCGTTCACGATCGGCTCGGTCTGGGCGGGACTCAACGCCGCGGCACGATTCACTGACGCCTTCGGCGAGACCGCCCAGGCGGAGAAGTACCGGCGTGCGGCCGCCGAGATCCGGGAGGCGGCGTCGCGCTTTCTCTTCGACGAGGCGAGCGGCTGCTTTGCGCGCTCCGTGAACGTCTCGCGCGAAGGGGAGATCACGACTGACCCGACGCTCGATGCGTCGATGGCCGGACTCTGGCTCTTCGGGATGTTCGACGCCGGCGATCCGAAGATCGTGGCCACGATGGAAGCGATGATCGCGCGGCTGACGATCAAGACGGGCATCGGCGGCGTGGCGCGCTACGAGAACGACTACTACTTTCAGGTGTCGAAGGATGTGCAGAACGTGGCCGGCAATCCGTGGATCGTCTGCACGCTCTCGGTTGCGCACTGGTACGCGATGCAGGCGCAAACGACCGCCGAGCTGCAGAAAGCGATCGACATTCTGCTGTGGGCCTGCGATCGCGCGCTGCCGAGCGGCGTGCTTGCGGAGCAGCTCGATCCCTACACCGGCGCGCCGCTCTCCGTGGCGCCGCTGACTTGGAGTCACGCGGCGTTCGTGCTGGCTACGCATGTCGTTGCGCGCCGCGCCGTCGAGCTGGCGGAAAAAGGCTGACGATGGTTCGGCGCACCCGGCTTCGCTCGCGCGTGTGGCTCCTGACGGCAGCATTTGCACTCGTGCTTTTCGGGATCACGTTCGGTCTGAGCTGGCGGGCCCAGGTGGCGCAGGACCGCTGGAGCCGGCTCGTCGGTGTCGAGACGCGCGCCATCGCCACGCTCGAGGAGCTGATCCGCGCGCAGAACGCGTATCGCGCGCATGCCGTCGCCGGCGACGCGACGCGCTATCGCATCGTCGCGCAATTGCTCGAATCGGAATCGTTGTCGACGATCGACACGGCGGCGCTGCGGCGCAGGATGGAGACATTTCGCAGCGCGATCGCCGACAACACGTCCCAGCCCGATGAGATCGACACCGAATCGCTGCGCGTGGTGGCCGAGGCGCAGAGGATGATCGATGAGCGAAAGCGGGAGATCGCGCGGCAGTTGCCGATGCTCGAGCGCGAATCGCGCGAGCTGATGACCGCAGGACTGGCCGTGGCCTGGATCGTGGTCATCTGCAGCTTCGCGGCGGTGCAGGTGACGTTGCGCAAGGTCGTACGTCCGCTCGAAGACCTCTCCCGCGCTGCCGACCACATCGCCGCCGGCGACCTCGGCGCGCGCGCACAGGTTGCGGGCGATTTCGAGATCGCCAACCTGGCCGCGGCGGTCAATCACATGGCGGACGAGTTGAAGGCCCATGCCCGCACCGACGAGCTGACGAACCTGCCGAACTTCCGCGCGTTTCGCGAGCGCATCGACCTCGAGATCGAGCGTGCAAGCCGCTATCCCGAGCACGTCGGCATCCTCATCCTCGATCTCGACCGCTTCAAGAAATACAACGACACCTACGGCCATCTCGCCGGGAACGATGCGCTGCAGCGCGTAGCAAGAGTGATTCGCGAGACCGTCCGCTCGGTCGATTTTCCCGCGCGCTACGGCGGCGAGGAGTTCGCCGTGATCGTGCCGCAGATCGACGCCGCTTCGCTGGCCGCGATCGCCGAACGAGTGCGCGAGGGGATCGAGTCGATGCCCGCGCCCAAGGATGGCGCCGCGGTGACGGTCAGCATCGGAGCATCGATCTTCCCTGACGATGGCAACGCGGTCGACGTTCTCTTCCGGGTTGCCGATGAGCGTCTGTATGCGGCGAAGAAAGCCGGTAGAAATCGCGTAGTCGTCGGATCGAAAGAACTGCGGCTATCGTCGTGAAAGTCTTTTGAACCACAGAGACACAGAGATCACAGAGGCTTTCTCTGCGTCCTCTGTGGCTCTGTGGTTAAACCTTTTTGAGAACGCGTTGACACGAACACACCCCACGCGCCACGATCCCGCATGACCATCGTCCCTGCCCGAGACGAATCGGTGATCGAGTTCACCGCGCGTGCTGTTCTCGCCGGCATCTTCTTCGGCATTCTCTTCGGCGCCGCGAACGCCTACCTCGGCCTGAAAGTCGGGCTGACGGTCTCGACGTCGATCCCGATCGCCGTGCTCACCGTCGCGCTGTTCAAGCTCATGCCGGGCCGCCGCGAAGGCGTGATCCTCGAAGCGAATCTCTCGCAGACCATCGGCTCGGCCAGTTCCTCGCTGGCGACCGGAACGATCTTCACGATTCCCGCGCTCTTTTTATGGGGGATAGCTCCGCCGTTCTGGCAGGTATCGATCCTCGCCCTCCTCGGCGGATTCCTCGGCATCGCGGCCATGGTCCCGCTGCGGCGCCTGCTGATCGTGAAGTCGGCCGCCGAGCTGCCGTATCCGGAAGGAACTGCGTGCGCCGAGGTGCTTCGGGCGACGACGGTGGGGACGTCGGGCGGGAAGTGGATCTTCATCGGCCTCGTGGTTGGCGCGGCGATCAAGCTCGCCCTCGGCGCATTCATGCTGATCCCCTCGGGGTTGGCGATGCACTTGCCGGTACTGGCCAAAGCGGAGCTCGCGCTCGAAATCGCCCCCGCACTCCTCGCCGTTGGCTACATCCTCGGCTACAAGCCCTCGGCGATCATGGTGTCGGGAAGCCTGATCTCCGCGATCGTGCTGACGCCACTCATCGCCACGTTCGGCGCCGGTCTGACGGCTCCGATGCTGCCGGAGACGAAGGTGACGATCGCGGCGATGACGGCGGCGCAGATCTGGTCGCGCTACGTACGCTACATCGGCGCAGGCGCGGTAGCGGCGGCAGGAATCGTGGCGGTGATCAAAGCGATGCCGACGATGGCCAGCTCGTTTGCGGCGGTAATGCGCGGACTGCGCGGCGGCGGACTGCAGACGATCGATGGCGAGCGCACACCGCGCACCGATCGCGATGTGCCGTCATGGATCGTGGTCGTCGTGCCGCTGGCTGTGATCATCACCCTCGTCGCCGTACCGGGATTGCTCGCGGGAAACATGGCCTTCGTCCCGCGTCTCGTCGCCGCGATCGGAGTGGCGATCTTCGGCGTCTGCTTCGTCGTCGTCTCATCACGGATCGTCGGATTGATCGGCGTCTCATCCAACCCAACCTCGGCGATGACGCTCGTGACGCTGCTCGGCGCATCCGTCGTTTTCGTGCTTTGCGGTTGGACCGATCCTTCGGCGCGCGCGGCGATTCTCACCGTGGGAACGGTCGTCTGCATCGCAGCATCGAAAGCAGGCGACATTTCGCAGGATCTGAAGACCGGATTCATCGTCGGCGCCACGCCCGCGAAACAGCAGTTCGGCCAGTTCCTCGGCGCCGCGTGCGCCTGCTGGGCCATCGCCGGAACGGTGCTGCTCCTCGGCAAAGCCTTCACATTCGGATCGCCCGATCTTCCCGCGCCGCAGGCGACATTGATGAAGACCGTCATCGAAGGCGTGCTTTCCGGTTCGCTGCCGTGGGCGCTGGTCGGCACCGGTTCCGCGCTCTCGATCTGCGCCATCATCGCCGGCCTCCCCGGCCTCTCCTTCGCCGTCGGAATCTATCTCCCCCTCGGCACGCTGGCCCCGGTCTTCGCCGGCGGCATCGTACGGCGCATGGTCGACGCGAAGCGCGACGCGAAATCACTCGACAGCGATCCGGGAGTCCTCGCCGCCTCGGGCATGATCGCCGGCGAAGGCCTGGTCGGCGTGCTGATCGCCTTTCTCGTCGCAGCGTCAGGAAAGTTTCCCGCCCTGGCCAGCACGCTCGCGAGCATGCACTTCGCCTCGAAAGACTTCACCTGGCTCAAAGGCTCCGTCGCCATCATCACCGGCATCGTGATCGTGATCGCGATTTGCGCGCTGCTCTATCGCGCGGGACGCTCGGGACCGGCCGGCGGGAGTACACCGAACAACGCTAGAATCGAACGTAGTTAGTTAATTACTTGAATGGCGAAGCAAAAGCGAAAACTCACGCGTGCGGAGAAGGCTGCCAAGGCGGTTCGCAAGGCCACCTTCGAGACTATCTTTATCGACGGAAAGCAGAAGAGAGTACGGCGTCGCAATCTGATTGAAGGAATGACCGTGGAAGACTTCATTCGGGCGAACGCTGATCCAATCTGGCTGCATCAGAACGAGATGTGGGAGTACATGGCGCCCGAACCGCCGGACGATCGCGAGGAATCCATTCCGGACGACCAGGGGGATGAGCCGCCATTTTGAAGCTCCCGGGAGCACCTCCATGAAACGCACGTGGACGATCATCGGCGTAAGCGACGTGCCATCCAGTTTCAAATGGTACCAATCGCTCTTCGGCCAGCCCGAGACACAACCGGCCCATCCCTACTGGGGTCAGATCCTCGATTCGGATGGAACCGTCCTGCTCTGCCTCCACCAGTGGGGCGCGCACGAGCATCCATCGTTGTTGAGCCCGGACAACGCGACACCTGGCAACGGACTCCTCCTGTTCTTCCGTGTCGACGATTTCGATAGGGCGTTGATGAGAGCCCGCGGCCTCGTCGCCCGGTTCGAAGAGGAGCCGATTACGAACCCGAATACGGGAACACAGGAGTTCTCGCTGCGCGACCCGGCTGGCTATTACGTCACGATCAGTGCGTTTTCGCCGCTCGAGCTGGGAAGTCACGAGGTGCGGGCCTAACCTGCATTTCTATCAAGGAGTTACAACTTCCAGGATAGCAATGGCCTGACCCTCTGCCGCCCGGAACGGCCGATTTCGAGCATCTTTTCCTTGCTACGGAGCATCTTTGGATTGCTAAGTAGCAACTTTTCTTTCCTACGGAGGATCTTTTTTTTCCTCCGTAGAAATTTCTTGTTGCTCCGGAGGATCTTTTCTTTCCTCCGTAGCATCTTTGGATTCCTCCGTAGCATCTTTTTTCCCCTACGGAGAATCTTTTTGATGCTCCGTTTGAACTTTTTTCCGCCTACGGAGAATCTTTTTGATGCTCCGCAGCAACTTTTCTTTCCTACGGAGAATCTTTTTTTTCCTACGGAGCATCTTTTTTTCCTACGGAGCATCTTTTCTTTCCTACGGAGCATCTTTGGATTGATCCGTAGCAACTTTGGATTGCTCCGAAATGCCCCTTTTCACCCCCCTCGGAAGATACCTTTCGGACCTCCGCCCCTCAGCTCCGTAACCTCAGCCGGGCTCTTGCGTCAAACCTAGTGTCTGAGAGAAATCAGACCGCCCGGTAACGCGTCCGTTGCCGGGTGAGTAGACAGGCCGCCCGGCTATTGACTGATGACGCTGTAGTAAGGAGCTAGATGATGTCTGTGACGGATACTTCCCCTTCTCTATCCACTCCAACCACCCCTGACGGCCCCGCGGCGGCGGCCGCGAAGGCAGTGGAGCTGATCGCCCAGCAGTATCGCGATGCCATCGCGGCGCTGCAGACGATCATGCCTCTGCTGAAGTTCGACTCCCGCCAGACCAGGCGGGTCGCCGCCAGCGCGAAGTTCGCGCCCGGCTTGATCGAGCCGACGATCGCCATGGTCACCTCCGCTTCGCTGATGAAGGATCGGAACCTGTTCAACGTGGAGGAAGCCGAGTTCGCGTTGGAGTTGCGCAGTCAGATCACCCCCGCTGTTTCAGCAACTGGCCTCGCTTGCGGCCGACGGGCTGTTCACGATTGACAGCAAGCTGTCTCTCTCCTCGGTAAAAGCACTCCAGGCGTACAAGTTGGTACAGCACGCCGCCGCCCAACCCGACGGTGCCGAGCTTCACCCCTACCTTGCCGAGATGGAGCGTGGTGTGATGAAGGCACTGAACCGTAGCAAGCGCTCCGCACCGGTTCCCACCCCGGCGCCAGCCCCGACCCCGGGCGAACTGCCGCCCGGCGCGAGGGGTCTCATGGCGCCCCGTCCGGCCGCGACCAAAACCGCCGAGCCGGAAAGCGTCGCCGACCTCTTCGACAAAGCCCTCGACGACGTGACGAAGAAGTAGCCCCGTATACGCCGCCCCCCACAGGCCGGGTGGGGGGCGGCGCCTCCGGTGACAGTGGGTATGGGGTCAGACCGAAAGTGAAAGTGACGAAACCGCCTTCCCGTTAGCTAGGCCACAAACGAGATCGCCACTTTCACTTTCGGTCTGACCCCATACCGTGACCAAAGGCCTACATACGCCTACACGTGCGCGAGCCGCGGCGCAACCGTCTCGCCGAACACCTCGTACCAGAACTTGGCCATGATGTTCTCGGCGAGTTGCAGACGGTAGTCGGCGGAGCCGCGGACGTCGCTGATCGGTTTGATCTCGGCGCGGGCGATGCGGCCGGCTTGCTCGAAGTTGTCGAGCGTGGCTGTCTTGCCGGTGAGGAATGCTTCCGTGCGCGGGAGGCGAACGACGGTTGGCGCCACACCGCCGTAGGCGATTCCGGCGCGGTCGATGTGATCGCCGGTCATCGCCAGGCGGATTGCGGCCGTGAAGGCGGAGATGTCGAGGTCCTTGCGCCGCGAGACTTTGTAGAGTTTGAGCGTGTCGTGGACGATGGAGAGTCGGACGCGCGTGATGATCTCGTCGGGCTGGAGATCGAACTTGCGGTATCCAAGGTAGAAGCGGTCGATGGGGACGGTGCGAGTGCCACCGTTCATCTCCAACATGGCGCCGGCGACGAAGAGGTAGGGCAACGTGTCGCCGATCGGAGACCCGTTGGCGATGTTGCCGACGAGCGTTCCGGCGTTCTTGATTTGCGGCGATCCGAAAATGGCCAGGATGCCGGCCAGCTCGGGGATGCGATCGGCGATGAACGTTTCGAAATCGGCCAGCGTCGTGTTCGCGCCGGCGATGATCGTGCCTTCTTCTTCGCGAAGCTCGCGCAGAGAATCGATCTTCGCTAGCGACAGCATCGCCGGCGCTGCGTAGTTGCGCTTATTCACCCAGACGCCGACGTCGGTGCCGCCCTGCACGATCGTACAGCCCGGATGCTCCCGTTTGAACGCGACCGCTTCGTCGAGCGTGGCCGGCGCGCAGAAGGTGCCGGCTTGCACGGAGTCGTTCGCATCCGGAAGTGAGGGATAACGATCGCGCATCTTCGCGGCCGGTGTCCCATCAACGGCCAGCGCCGCTTTGATGATCGGCTCGTAGCCGGTGCAGCGGCAGAGATTTCCAGTCAATCCGTCGCGAACCTGCTTCTCATTCACGCGATCGCAGGTCTCGAGCATGCCCGCCATCGCCACGACGAAGCCCGGCGTGCAGTAGCCGCACTGCGCGCCGTGACATTGCACCATCGCCTCCTGCACGGGATGGAGCGATTTCTCGTCGCGCAAACCTTCGACGGTCACGATCGACGAGCCATCGAGCTGCGCGAGATTCAAGATGCACGAGTTGACCGCGCAATAGCCGTCATCAGCGCTGCGCCGCGTGAGCACGGTGCAGGCGCCGCAGTCGCCCTCTTCGCAGACGATTTTCGTGCCGGTGGCTGCGACATCCTGCCGCAGATAGTTCGCCAGCGTCTCGAACGCGGCATCGCCCTCGATGCGATGCGGTTTGCCGTTGATGTGGATGAGGATATGGTCGCGCATGATTTCTAGAAAACGGTTCACGCGGAGACGCGGAGGTGCGGAGAAACCCTTCGCGTCTCCGCGCCTCCGCGTGAAAAGGTTTTAGCGGACGAAGATCTACAACCGCACGATCCCGCTATACGTTTCCGGACGGCGGTCGCGATAGAACTGCCACGTATTGCGCACTTCGCGAATCTTGTCCATGTCGAGATCGGCGGTGACGAGCGCATCGGCATCACGTGGGCCGACGGCGAGCATCTGGCCGCGAGGATCGCAGAAGTAGCTCTGTCCGTAAAACTCGCCGATGTTCCACGGCGCTTCGTAACCGACGCGGTTGATGGCGCCGATGAAGTAGCCGTTGGCGACGGCGTGCGCCGGCTGCTCGAGCTTCCAGAGATATTCGGAGAGGCCGGCTACGGTGGCCGAGGGATTCATCACGATCTCGGCGCCTGCCAGCCCGAGCTCGCGCGCGCCTTCGGGGAAGTGGCGGTCGTAGCAGATGTAGACGCCGACCTTCGCGTAGGCGGTCTCGAAGACCGGGTATCCGAGGTTGCCCGGGCGAAAGTAGAACTTCTCCCAGAAGCCGGGCGCTACGTGCGGGATGTGGTTCTTGCGGTACTTGCCGAGGTACTTGCCATCGGCGTCGATGACAGCGGCGGTGTTGTAGTACACGCCGGTCTCTTCCTCTTCGTAAAGAGGAACGACGATGACCATGTTGTACTTCTTGGCGTACTCCTGCATGAGCTTCGTAGTCGGCCCGTCGGGGATCTTCTCGACGGAGTCGTACCAGCGCGTGCTCTGCTCGGCGCAGAAGTAGGGACCGGTGAAGATCTCCTGCATGCAGAGGATCTGCACGCCTTCCGCTCCGGCCTGGTCGATGTACTTGAGGGTGCGCTCGGTCTGGGCCTCGCGAATTCTGTCGAGCGATTCGCTGGTATCGCAGGCAAGAGACGTCTGAATCAAACCACCTTTGACGATTCGGGACATGTTCGTTCTCTCCGGTTTTGGTCCGCGCATTATAGTCGGCACGGGCGATGGCGTTGGTTGCCTCCGGGTCGGCCCGGCCGGCGGCGTTAGTTGCCTCCGGCTTAGGCGACCTGTGGGAGCGATTATCTGTTTGGGCGATCGCTCGGGAGCGACGATGATCGTTGGCGGGGTTGGTTCCGGCCGTGGCGGGGGCTCAGGGGTTGGCTGAGGCTCGGGCTCGATGATCGGGAGCGGCTCGGGGTCGGCGTCGGGTAACGGCTCGGGATCGGTGACAGGCGGCAAATCAGGGATCGTAGGATCGGACATGGCCAACGCCCCTGGTGCGACGTCCGATCGTAGAGCAGGCGTCCTTGCCTGCTCCCGCCGGGCGTCCCTGCCCGGCGGTGTGTTGGTGCGAAAAGTGGGGTAAGCAGCCGGTTCCGAGGTCTCTTGCTCGATCGGTGCGGAAGGGAGTTCAAGCGCTGGCGACACAACTCCCGAATGATTCGCTCCCATTTCGATCGCTACTAATGCGACCCGCTCGGACGTTTCTCGCGTCTGGTCCGGATTCGTAACCACCGCCGGGCAGGGACGCCCGTCGGGAGCAGGCAAGGACGCCTGCTCTACGTCGCGCTCCGCCGATTGCAGCGGTTCGGGTGCTGGTTGAGGCTCGATGATCCGGAGTGGCTCCGGGACGGCATCGGGGAGCGGCTCGGGATCGGTGACGGGCGGCAAATCGGGGGCCGTGGGCGGCTGCGGCTCGGGATCGGACATCGCCAATGCCCGCGGTTCGAAGTTCGGATTCGCAACCACCGCCGGGCGGGGACGCCCGCCGGCCGCAGGCGAAGACGCCTGCACTACGTCGCGCTCCGCCGATTGCAGCGGTTCGGGCGCTGGCTCAGGCTCAGGCTCGATGATCGGGAGCGGTTCGGGGTTGGCGTCGGGGAGCGGCTCGGGATCGGTGACGGGCGGCAAATCGGGGGCCGTGGGCGGTTGCGGATCGAGATCGGACTTCGCCAATGCCCGCGGTTCGAAGTTCGGATTCGCAACCACCGACGGGCGGGGACGCCCGCCGGCCGCAGGCGAAGACGCCTGCACTCCTTTTTTTCGCTTGAGTGAGGCGCCGGCCACGAGTGCGGCTACTGCGGCGCCCCCGAGGATGAGTAATGTGATCATGCGGGGGCGGGAGTTGCTTCCACGATATCGCGCGGCGGCATCACCTTCATCAGGATGAGATGCGTCACCGCGGCGACGCCGAAGCCTACGAACCAGGCGTAGTCGTAGAGCGGGCGGAGGGCGGGGACGACGAGGCCGATCCACGCTGCGGTGCAGCCGAGGAGTGTGGCGATGACGGCGCGCCAATTCCAGCCGGCGGCGTAGCGGTACGCGCCTTCGGTGCGATAGAGGTCGCCGAGGACGAGCTGCTTCTTTCGCACGATCCAGTAGTCGACGATCATCACACCGCCGATCGATCCCAGTCCGCCCGAGTAGCCGAGGAGCCAGGTGAAGATATAGCCGGAGGGATCGGCGAGGAGGCGCCACGGCTGCATGGCGATAGCGAGCAGGCCGGTTATCAGACCGCCGGTGCGGAAGGAGATCCACTTCGGAAAGGCGTTGGCGAAGTCATTCGCAGGCGAGACGACGTTGGCGGCGATGTTGACCGACAGCGTGGCGATGACGACGGTGAACATCGAGATCGCGACCACGAGAGGCTGTTTGAATTGCGCAACAAGCTTGAGCGGATCCCAAAGCTCGTTGATCCCCATCGTCGGATAGATGACGACGGCGGCCGAGGTGATGATGACCCCCATTGCCGCGAAGACGGTCATCGTCGTCGGCAGCGCCACGGTCTGGCCGATGGCCTGCTCGCGCTGGCTGCGTCCGAAACGGGTGAAGTCGGGCATGTTCAGCGACAGCGTCGCCCAGAAACCGATCATCGCGGTAAGCGACGGGATGAAGATCGGCCGGAACTGCGCCCACGTCTCGAACTTGCCTTTCTCGTGCAGCAGATATCCGAGTCCGTGCGCGCGCCAGACGGCCCACCCGAGGAGGAGTGCGGTCATGACGAGAACGAATGGGGCAGCCCAGTTCTCGAAGCGGCGCAGCAGGTCCATGCCGCGGTAGATGATCAGGATGTTCAGCGCCCAGAAGAGAAGGAACGAGATCCACTCCGTGGTCGGGTGTCCCGCGAACTTACCGAGCAGCGAGGGCCACGCGGGAAGGATCGAAGTGAAGAACGTATGCAGCGCCTCGCCGCCGATCCATGCCTGAATGCCGAACCAGCCGCAGGCGACGATCGCGCGCATGAGCGCGGGGAGGTTCGAGCCGATCGTGCCGTAGCTGGCGCGCGCGAAGACGGGGAAAGGGATGCCGTACTTGGTGCCGGCGTGCGAGTTGAGGAGGATCGGGATGAGCACGATCGTGTTGCCGACCAGGATCGTGAGCAGCGCCTGCCACCAGTTCATCCCCGCGCCGATGAGGCCCGACGACATCATGTACGTCGGGATGCAATGCGCCATGGCGATCCAGAGGGCGGCGTAGTTGTATGTCGTCCAGTTCCGCTGCGAGACCGGCACCGGCGCGAGATCGTGGTTGTAGAGCGCGCTTGCCCGAATGCCTTCGTCTGAGCGAAGCTCGACACGTCCGTCTTCGTGTTGAATGACTGCATCAGTCATCGATCGCCTCCCTGCGGTTTCCCAAAATGAGGGGAAGGGCGACATTCTGCCATATGGGGTTGTAGGGAGTGGGGCGTGGGAGTGGTAGATGCGGCGAGGCATCCGGGGACGGGTCCGGTGCGTATCATTTGCCATGCGAAAGCTCTTGATTTTCTCCGCTCTCGTTCTGTTCGCCGTCGCGTCACTTGCCGCTGATGTGAAGACTGGAGGCGCGAAGATGATCGAGGTCGACGGGAAATACCACGTCTGGACCGACCGCGTCGGGCATGGTCCGGTGAAGATGCTGACGTTGCACGGCGGCCCGGGCTTCCCGCACGACTACTTCGAATGCTTCGAGGATTTCCTGCCGCAGCACGGCATCCAGTTTTTCTACTACGACCAGCTCGGCGTCGGAAACTCTGATGTGCCCGACGATCTCTCGCTATGGACGATTCCGCGCTACCGCGCTGAAGTCGAACAGGTTCGCAAAGGCCTCGGGCTCGATCACTTCATCCTCTACGGCCATTCCTGGGGCGGCATGCTGGCCATCGAGTACGCGCTCGAGCATCAGGATCACCTGAAAGCGCTGATCATTTCGGACATGACCGCGGGTATCCCGGCCTACGAAAAATACGCGGCGACGCTATTGGCGGAGCTGTCGCCGGAGGATCAAAAGACGCTGGCAAAATTCGCCGCTGCCGGCAACTACGACGCGCCGGAGTACCAGAACATCATGATGGGGAAGGTGTATGCGCAGCACCTGATCCGCCTTGATCCCTGGCCCGAGCCGGTGGCGCGTGCGTTCCGGAAGTTCAATCAGAAGATCTACAACGAGATGCAGGGGCCGAACGAGTTCGTCATCAGCGGCAACTTCAAGAGTTGGGATCGATGGGCTGATCTGCCGAAGATCAAGGTTCCGACGCTGATCATCGCCGGCCGTCACGGCACGATGAGCCCCGACGACATCCGCCGCATGGGCAAGCTCATCCCGCACTCGCGCGTCGTGATCACCGAGGGGAGCCACCTGGAGATGTACGACGATCAGGAGCGGTATTTCCGCGAGGTGGTGAAGTTCATCAAGGATGTGGAGGCTGGGAAGATGAAGTGAGGGCGGGAGGTCACTGCATCGTATCCGACAGCGGCTGGGCGATCTTCGGGAAACGATCGAGAACACGGCGATCGCTCGTGACCAGTGGTACCCCCAGAGCTTCCGCAAGTGCGACGAACTCGCAGTCGTAGGCCGAACATCCTGATTCGATCGCAAGTCGCATGACCGACTCCGCATCGACCATGTGCTCATGGTTCTGCATCTGGTCCTCGGCACGCTCGATCGCGTACATAACTTGATCAAAAGTCATCATTTCTTTACGCACATACAGCAGCAACGCGTTGCGAAATTCGGAACGCCAAAGCATCGGGGCAATCCACTCAGGATCGCGGGCATACAGTTCTTCCACTTCGCGGCTCTGATCGGTGCGTAGCTACAGGTAGAGGAGGATGTTCGTGTCGACGACGATCATCGACGTCCTTGTCGCTTCGCCTTGGTGACTTCGTCTTCCGTGGCTTCGAATGTGAGCGTGGATCGAAATCGGCGCGCCGTTTCGAGCAGAAGCGCGGAATCGACTCGCCGTGGTTCTATCGATTTCTCCAGGCGATCGATCACTTCGGAATTGAGACTACGGCGATGTTGCTTCGCCAGCAACTTCAGTTGATTGTGAAGTTTAGGAGGAATCTATTTCAGAGTAATGGAAGACATGCAACCATTTTACAACCGCGCTGGTGGCATATCAACACACGCTCTCCTCTTTGTGCGAGTACGTCGCTCGCGTGATCGGCGCGTCCGTCCGGCTGCCGCTATCATCGCTTCGTGAAGCTCCCAAAGCACGCCGCCGCCGCGGTTCTCTTCGCGGCCCTCGCCATCTTCATGACGTGGCCGCTGCTGCCGAATCTCAATCGGGCCGTTGCCTATCCGGGCGATCCGTATATCAACACATGGATCCTCGATTGGGACTATCACGCCACGTTTCATCAGCCCGGGCGGCTCTTTCAGGCGAACATCTTCTATCCCGCGAAGTATTCGCTTGCCTTCAGCGAAAATCTTTATGGGATCGCGGTCGTTCTCTTTCCGCTACGTGCCGTCGGCGTATCGCCGCTGACCGCATACAACGTGGCCATGGTGCTGGGCTACGCGATGTGCGGACTCTTCGCTTACCTTCTGGCGAAGGAAGTGAGCGGGAGTACGGCCGGCGCAATTGCGGCGGGGATCTTCTATGCGTTTGTTCCCTTTCGTTTTACGCACTCGTCGCACGTGCAATACGTCTGGGCGGGAACGTTGCCGCTGCTGCTCTATGCGCTGATCCGTTATGCGCGGGTGCCTGACTGGCGTCACGCTATCGGCTTCGGCGCCACCTTTCTGTGGAACGGACTGTCGAACGTTCACTTCTTCTTTTTCGGCAGCATCGCCATTGTGATGACGATCGCCCTATTGCGGCCGCCGCTCCGGCGCATTGCGGTCACGCTGACTGTGGCTCTATTGCTGCTCGCGCCGTTTCTCTACCCGTATCAGGAGGCATCGAAGCTTTACGGGATGGAGCGCTCATGGGACGAGACATTGAGTTATTCCGCGCAGCCGGCAGACTGGCTGGTCGATAACTTCGCGCATCGGCCGTATCCGACGCATAGCGATCCGACCGTCAACCCCGAACGATGGCTCTTTCCTGGTGCGCTGGCGATTTGTTTCGCCCTGATCGCAATCGCTTCCCGCCAATGGAAGCCGTTTGCACTTGGATGGAGCTGGGTCCTACTTGGCTTCATCGGATCGCTTGGATTGCACACGCCCTTCTACCAGCTTCTCTTCAACTATGTTCCGGGGTTTCACGCCATCCGTGCGCCCGCGCGCTGGGCAGTAATCGCACACGTGGGGCTCGCGCTTCTCGTCGCAGTCGCGGTCGGGTGGATCGCAAAACGCGCGGTGTGGGCCGGCGTCGTAGCGTCGATTGCACTCATCGCCGAACTGCACGGCCCGATTCGCTGGTATATGGCGCCGACCGCCGAGCGTCCCGTCGACCGCTGGGCGGCGACGGCCCGACCGCACGCGATCGCCGAGCTACCGATCTCCGATCAGAACGACGAGTATGGAGTCCTGCTCAACGCCACCGTGCATCACCGTCCGATCGTCAACGGCGTCTCCGGCTTCGCGCCGCCCGAGTACGTGAAGCTCGCTTCGCTAGCGCAATCGTGGTCGGATGATCTGGTGCCGGAGCTCGCGCGCATCGGCGTCACGCACGTGGTCGTGCGAGGGGTTGGCCTCGATGCGGCTGGACGCGCATGGCTGGGCCGTATGGCCGACCGCGGTCTCCTCGGCGTCGTGCGGCGCTTCGACGATGGCGCGTGGGGCGACTGGGTCTTTCGCGTCGGGGTGCGCGGCGACTCGCCGGAGCTGCGGTCGATGCTGGGCGGTCACGTGACGTACAACGAGTCGACGTTCGGTGCGCTGGTTCAGCCTTCCGGCCACGAGCCGCTCAAGGGACGGGCGACGTTCTCCGGCGTCGCGCTCTCGCCTTTCGGCGTGCGCGAAGTGAATCTTCTCTTCGACAACGGGAGGGTCCGGTTCCCGGCGACGCTGGTTGCTGATGCTGCCACGAGCCGCTGGTATCGCTTTTATGACGCCACCACGAAGCCTTCCTTCACGCGCACGTTCGAAGCGCGGCCCGCGAATCTGCGGCTTCTCACGGACGTGCAGGTGGAGATCGTCGACGGCCGCGGCGAGCGCACACTGCTCGATGATCGCTGGATTGATTGGAATTGATTGAACCACAGAGGCACAGAGAGCACCGAGGAATTCTCTGCCTCCTCTGTGTCTCTGTGGTTGTTTTAGTAATAGCGCTGAACGAGAATCAGAAGCGCATCGATATTGATCGCCACTGCAGTCAGCGCATAAACGGCAAGAGCCGCAAAGCCAACTCTCTTATTGCGCGCGATGGACACAACCGGCAACAAGAAGACCACCGCTAAAGGCAGAAAGTAGCGTCCCTGAATGCCATCGACGTACTCCACGCCGGGCGGCGTCCACGCGACGTATTGCGAGAGGCTCACCGCGAAGGGAAGGGCGATAGCGAGCAGCAGCGCGAAGAGCCGCGCAGCCGGTGTAATCGCTACATCCCTCGTCACCGCTACAGCAAAAAGCAGATAGAAAGCCGCCGCCGTCAGGAAACCGGACAACGGTACATCAACCCACCCAAGGCGGCCGACAAACTGATCTCGATAGCCGACGAACTGAGCGACGAAGTCTTTCGCTACGACACTCGCGACGTGGATGGGGTGCGCTGCGATTGTCTGCACTTGCGCCTTCGGATTCGCCTCCGGACGGAGAGGGTGGTATTGCCGCGACACCATTGCCGCCGAAAACGCCAGTCCGAGCGCGAGCGACACAAAGAGCGAAATCACCTGCGGCAGCCTGTTTGGAGATCCGCCGTGACCGCGGGCGCGTGGCGCGAGCGCCAGCAACGCGAGTGGCGCGTAGAGCATCTTGCACAGTGCCAGCGCCGCTGCAGCAAGGCAGAGCCTGACCCACCGCCGCGTATTCATCGTCTCGTCCGACCGCACACGCCAGGCTACGGCAGTCGTATAAATCGCAAGGCTGATTGTGACGGCATCGGCCGAGAACGACCCGAACATATAGAGCGTCATAGGCAGCGAAGCAATTGCGGCGATGATCGCGGCGAGCTCTCCACATTCGAGCATTGCGGCAGCGATCAGCACTACACAAGCTGTTGCCGTCGCGATCCGGCCGGCGTAAAAAGCGATGAGCGGTCTCACGTGCAGTACGTCGGCCACGGCACTCGCGAGAGTCCCGGGTATATACGGAACCGGCGTATAGAGCGCAGGAAACGAGCGGAAGACCGGCTCGGGCTGATACGGCAGCTCATTGGCCGCGCGCAACCGCGCCATTCCGATCTTGTTCTCAGGCTTCCCCGCAGTCTCGACCCACGTCAGGTAAACGAAATCGCGGGCGCTCTTCGGGACGAACGTACCCATCCGATCGTTCTGCATCACATGAAAGACGTTGCCGTGAGCGAGCGAAACGGCGTGCCAGTAGTGCGCGACCTCGTCCGGCACCTGAAAAGGGGGCGTGATGACCGCATAGCCCACCGCGAAGAGCCAGATCGCCAGACAAGTCCAGACGATAGCCCGCCGGTCGTTCCTCATTGATCGCATCTTACCCGGCGTGCAGTTGCTCATGCAGCAAGCCTTACAATCCAATGCGTGGTTGCCATCGTCACGGGAGCGTCCAGCGGGCTCGGACTCGAAATCGCACAGCAGTTGCGCGATCGCGGCACGCTGGTCGTCGGCGTTTCGCGGCGAGCGAGTGCTGATGTTTCCGGTGATGCCTCGAAGCGCGAGACTGCCTTGCGCGCCATCGAAGCGGCCGAGCGCCTCGGCGCCATCGATCTCCTCGTCAACTGTGCAGGCCTCGGCATCTTCGGTCCGGCCGGGTCATATGACGAAACCTCCATCGCCGCGGTCATCAACTCGAACCTCATCGCCACCATCAATTTCTGCGAGTTGCTCTTCCCGCGTTTCAAGGAGCACGGCGGCACGATCATCAACGTTCTCTCGACGGCGGCTCTCATCGGCAAGGCGAACGAGAGCGTCTACTGCGCGGCGAAGTGGGGCGCGCGCGGATACGGCGAATCGTTGAAAGCCGAGGCAAAAGGGACGAAGGCGCGGATCATCGCGGTGGCGCCCGGCGGGATGAATACGCCGTTCTGGAGCGAGCCACGCAATGGCTTCATGGACCCTGCGCATGTCGCAGCCACGATCATCGACGCCATCGACCGTCCCGTCGACATCAGCGAAATCGTCATCACGCGGCGATGAACCGCTATCATGCGTGACTGAAGGGGATCTCCAATGAATTCAACGCGTCGGTCCGTGCTCGCATTCATCGTTCTATCCTGGTGCCTCGCGCTTCCCTCGGTCGGGCAGACCCCATTCCCCGCGCCGTGGCCGAAGCCGCTGGCGCCCGAGGCGTATTGGCAGACGCTCATGACCGGCAACGCCACGTACATGGCCGGCGCCCTTCCGTACACAGGACTGGGTGCGCAGCGCGAAGCAAGCGCCGCGGGCCAGCATCCGCCGGTCACGGTTCTCTCCTGCGCCGACAGCCGCGTACCGCCGGAACTGATTTTCGGCCGCGCAATCGACGATCTCTTCGTCGTTCGTGTGGCGGGCAATGTGGCCGGTCCCTTCGACATCGCCAGCATCGAGTACGCCATCGATCACGAGTGGACGAGGCTGATCGTCGTGATGGGTCATGAGGATTGCGGCGCCGTCAAGGCCGCGCTCGATCCGGACGACCCGGGAACGCCGAGCCTTGTCTCGCTCGTACAGCGCATCCGCGAGTCGTTCATCGGGCTTCCGACGTGGACCGGCCCCGATCGCCTCGAGCGCGGAGTCAAGGCCAACGCCCGAAGTTCGGCCGCGTATCTGCTCGCGCACAGCACGGTGATCCGCAAGGCGGTGCTGGAGCATCACGTCGGATTGATCGTCGCGTACTACAACTTGAAGAGCGGCAAGGTGGAGGAAGTGAAGCAGAGCTGCGACTGACGCTATCGGGATACCATTCGTTCGCGATGGCTCAAATTCGGGTGCGCCGGCTCGATGATGACGTGATGGAAAAGCTTCAGCTGCGTGCGCAACGCAATGGCCACAGCATCGAGGAGGAAGTTGGCGAGATCCTCGTCGATGCGGTCAAGAGTGAGGGCTGCGAGCCTGTGGGATTAGGAACACAGCTTGCTGCCATCTTTCACGGCGTTGGTGTCGACGAGGAGATTGCCGAGCTTCGCGGCTATCCGGTAATACCTATTGAGTTTGATCCGTGATTCTGCGCGAATCATTCATCGGGCTTCCGACATGGGCCCGATCGCCTCGAGCGCGGAGTCAAGGCCAACGCCCGAAGCTCGGCCGCGTATCTGCTCGCGCACAGCACGGTGATCCGCAAGGCAGTGCTGGAGCATCACGTCGGATGATCGTCGCGTACTACAACTTGAGGAGCGGCAAGGTGGAGGAAGTGAAGCAGTAGGTGTACGATCGCACGGCGATGACCGAACTTCTGGTTGACGAAATCGAGGATGACGTTTTGGAGAAGCTGCAGAAACGCGCTCTCTCTCACGGTCGGAGCACCAAGGAAGAGGTTCGCGAGATTCTTCGGAGCGCCGTCAGAACTGAAGATAATACCCGTCCGGGGTTGGGAACGCGCCTCGCCCGTCGCTTTCGCGGCATCGGCCTCGAACAGGAGATCCCGGAATTGCGTGGCTACCCAGCCGAGCCTGCGGATTTTGACGAATAGTGATCTTGCTCGATACGAACGTGATTTCGGCATTTATCAGGCCGGAGCCAGATCAGGCAATCTTGTCGTGGCTTGATATTCAACCGCCCGAGGCGATGTGGACCACCTCAGTCTCTGTTTACGAGCTCCGTTTCGGCGTAGAGCTCCTCGCGTTTGGCCGGCGTCGTCAATTGCTGGAGGAAGCGCTTGACAAGGCTCTGAAAGAAGATTTTGACGGGCGCGTGATTCCATTCGACGAGCCAGCCGCACAAGCTGCCGGGAGAATCGGCGCCGCACGAAGACAGTCGGGCAGGACTATCGAAATCCGCGACGTACAAATCGCCGGTATCGCACTCGCGCGCGATGCAAGCATTGCCACGCGCAACATCCGCCACTTCGAGGGTCTTGGGATCCCGCTGATCGACCCCTGGACGACTTGAACGTCTACCTACCGCCCCTTCCAAACCTCGGCCACCTTCGCCCCCATCTCGCTCGGCGCTTCGACCACGTGAATTCCGACCGCCTTAAGCGCGTCCATCTTCTCGGAGGCCGTCCCCTTGCCGCCGCTGATGATGGCGCCGGCGTGGCCCATGCGGCGCCCGGGTGGTGCTGTCTGGCCGGCGATGAACGCAACGACCGGCTTCGTGACGTTCGCTTTCACGAAGGCCGCGGCCTCTTCCTCAGCAGAGCCGCCGATCTCGCCGATCATGATGATCGCCTCGGTGGCCGGATCATTCTCGAACGCGGCGAGGCAGTCGATGAAGTTCGTTCCCGGCAACGGATCGCCGCCGATACCGACTGCCGTCGACTGGCCGAGAGCGCGCGTCTGACCGACAGCCTCATACGTCAGCGTTCCCGAGCGCGAGACGATACCGATCGGTCCCGGGCGGTGAATGTGGCCGGGCATGATGCCGATCTTCGCCTCGCCGGGCGTGATGATGCCGGGGCAGTTCGGACCGATGAGACGTGACGGCGCTGCGCCCGATTGAATCGCCCGTGCATTCGACTTCTTCAGAAAGTCGTGCGCGCGGATCATGTCGTTCACCGGAATCCCTTCCGTGATGCAGATGATCAGCTCGATGCCGGCATCCGCCGCTTCCATGACCGCGTCGGCGGCAAACGGAGGCGGCACGAAGATCAGCGAGCAATTCGCGCCCGCTTTCTCGCGCGCTTCGCGAACGCTGTTGAAGACCGCGAAACCCTCGTGCGTCGTCCCGCCCTTGCCCGGCGTGACGCCGCCGACCATGTTCGTCCCGTATTCGCGGCACTGAATGGCGTGAAACGTTCCCTCGCGGCCGGTAATGCCCTGCACGATCACTCGTGTGTTCTTGTCTGCCCAGATAGCCATAGTGTTGGTCTCTATTTTCCCTGCGCTGCGGCGACGACTTTCTGCGCGGCGTCCCACATTCCATCGGCGGTGATCAGAGGGAGTCCCGACTTCGCCAGGATCTCTTTTCCGAGCTCGACGTTCGTCCCTTCGAGACGCACGACGACCGGCACCGGCAGCCCCACTTCGCGCGACGCGCTAACCACGCCTTCGGCGATGCGATCGCAACGCATGATGCCACCGAAGATATTGATGAGAATCGCCTTCACGTTGGCGTCGGAAAGGATGATGCGGAACGCGTTGCGAACCTGCTCCGCGCTCGCGCCACCGCCGACGTCGAGGAAGTTCGCAGGCTGTCCGCCAGCCAGCTTGATGATGTCCATCGTGGCCATGGCCAGACCGGCGCCGTTGACCATGCAACCGACGTTGCCATCGAGCTTGATGTAGTTGAGTCCGAACTGGGAGGCCTCCACTTCGAGCGGATCCTCTTCCTTCAGATCGCGCATTTCGGCGACGTCTTTGTGCCGGAACATCGCGTTGTCGTCGAAGTTCATCTTGCAGTCCAGCGCGAGAACATCGCCTTCCTTCGTTACAAGGAGCGGATTGATCTCGGCGAGCGACGCATCCATTTCGATGTAGCAGCGCATCAGTTTCTGGACGAAGTCGATGCACTTCTTGTACGAGTCGCCGGTGAGGCCGAGGGCGTTCGCAACGGCGCGCGCCTGAAATGGCAGCGTACCGAGGACGCCGTCGATCGGTTCGCGGTGGATGGCGGACGGATCGCGCTCGGCCACCTCCTCGATCTCCATGCCGCCCTGTTTGGACGCCATGATCACCGGCATACCGATGCGGCGGTCGAGCGTGATGCCAAGGTAGAGCTCCTTGTCGATGTTGAGCGCTTCTTCGATCAGAACCTTCCCGACGATGCGTCCTTCCGGGCCGGTCTGGTGCGTGATGAGCGTCATGCCGATGATCTTCTTCGCAAGCTCCACGGCTTCGTCGGAATCCTTGGCCAGCTTGACGCCGCCGCCTTTGCCGCGGCCGCCCGCGTGGATCTGCGCCTTGACGACGACGCGGCCACCAAGCTCTTTCGCGGCAGCGCGCGCAGCTTCGGGATTGTCGACAACGATTCCGCGTGGCGTCGGCACACCGTAACGGCGCAGGATTTCTTTGGCCTGATACTCGTGAACTTTCATAGGGCGGCGACTTTTATCACATTGAACGACGATGCGCGGACGCGCCCGAAAGTTGGATTAAACTGCCCCGCCCGGAGGTACCCGATGCCGATCGATGACGCTCATTTCAAACTGGCCTTGTCGCACTTCGCGAGCGGAGTCACGGTCGTCACGACCGAGCATCAAGGGCGGCCATTCGGAATGACCGTGGCGTCGTTCGCGTCGCTGTCGCTCAATCCCAAACTGGTTCTCATCTGCATCGAAACGTCGGTGAAAACGCACGAGGCGATCGTTGCCGCCGGTAAGTTTGGGGTCAGCATCCTCGCCAGCGACCAGAGCGGCATCTCCTCGAAATTCGCATCACGCAGCGACGACAAGTTCACGGGTATCGACATCTTTCGCGGCGCGCTCGATCTGCCGATGATCACGGGAGCGCTCACGACGATCGAGTGCAAGGTGCAAGCACAGTTGCCCGGTGGCGATCACTCGATCTTCGTCGGCGAGGTCATCGATATCCAGACACGCGAAGGCTATCCCCTCCTCTATTTCCGCAGCGGCTATCGCGAGATGCGAAGCTGATGCAGCCGATGCGCGACACACTGCGCGCGGCGTTTCTTCGCGTATTGCGGCTCGACAATCGCCGCAAAGAGATTCGCCGCGGATCGCTGGATCACATCCGCGGCTTCCACTCCGACATCCTTGGCAACGAGCGCGACATCACAATCTACCTGCCGCCCGGCTATCACGACCGCGACGAGCTGCGTTATCCGGTGCTCTACATGCACGACGGTCAGAATCTCTTCGAGCCGGAACGGGCGTTCATACCCGGCCAGCACTGGCGGCTTGCCGAAGCTGCGGACGAAGTCATCGGCGGACGCACGGCGCGGCCGATGATCATCGTCGCCATCGACAACACCGGCCCTTCGCGCATCGATGAGTACACGCCGACGCGGGACATCAAACATCACGGCGGCGGCAAGGCGGACGACTACGGCCGAATGCTGATCGAAGAGCTGAAACCGATCATTGATGCGCAGTTTCGAACTCTTCCTGATCCGTTGAACACCGCACTTGGCGGCTCATCGCTCGGCGGTCTGGCCACGCTTCACCTCGGGCTGAAACACCCCGACGCCTTCGGCGGTCTGGCCGTGATGTCGCCCTCCGTCTGGTGGGACAACCGCATCATCTTTGACGATGTCGAGCGCTTCGACGGCCGCGACCGCCCGCGCATCTGGCTCGACATGGGCGGACGCGAAGGTGTCGAAGGGCTCGCGAATGCGCGGATGTTGCGCGACCGGCTGATCGCGCGTGGTTGGCGCATCGGCGTCAACTTCCGTTACTTCGAAGACCGTCGCGCCGATCACAGCGAGCGCTCCTGGGCCAAACGCGCCCCGGCGGTGCTGGAGTTTTTGTTCCCGCCGGTCGAGTTGTCCACCTCAAATGGCAGTTGACTCCCTCGGCCGCCCGCTTCGCGATCTGCGGATCTCTGTCACCGACCGGTGCAACTTCCGCTGCACGTACTGCATGCCGAAGGAGGTCTTCGGCCGCGATTTCGCTTTTCTCGATCGCGCGGAGTTGTTGACCTTCGAGGAGATCACGCGTCTGGCGCAACTCTTCGTGCGTGAGGGCGTCGCGAAGTTCCGGCTCACAGGCGGCGAGCCGCTTCTCCGCCGCGACATTGAACGGCTCGTTGCGATGCTGTCGCGCATTCGTGGCGTGGAAGACATCGCGCTGACGACGAATGGCGCGCTGCTCACGCGCGAAAAGGCGCTGGCCCTTCGCAACGCCGGCCTGAATCGCATCACGCTCAGCCTCGACTCGCTCGACGATGCGGTCTTCCGGCGGATGAATGACGTCGAATTCCCAGTCGCGCGCGTGCTCGACGCGATCGATGCCGCGTCGGATGCCGGCCTCACTCCGATCAAGATCGACATGGTCGTCAAGCGCGGGGAGAACGACGACAGCATCGTGGCAATGGCCTCGCGGTTTCGCGGCACGGGTCATATCGTCCGCTTCATCGAGTACATGGACGTCGGCAACACGAACGGCTGGCGGATGGAAGACGTCGTCTCCGCACGCGAGATCGCCGAACGCATTTCCGATCAGTGGCCGATCGAGCCCGCGCAACCGAACTACTTCGGCGAAGTGGCCGAGCGCTGGCGCTACCTCGATGGGGCAGGCGAGATCGGCATCATCTCGTCGGTCACGCAACCCTTCTGCGGAAGCTGCACGCGCGCGCGGCTTTCCGCCGACGGCAAACTCTACCTCTGCCTCTTCGCCGGCACCGGCCACGATCTTCGCGGCCTCCTGCGCGGCGCCGCGGACGACGAAACGATCGCCGCCGCGATCCGCTCCCGCTGGCACAAACGCGACGACCGCTACTCCGAGATCCGCACCGAAGCGACTCCGGCAACAAAGGTGGAGATGTCGCACATCGGGGGGTGAGTTGGGAGAGCACAGACAAGAGTCTCTGTGCCACATCATCTGCTTTACGTGGCACGGGCACTGCCACCAAACAACGCTCGCGAGTTAACGACGATTGTGAGCCCGCGAAATTGCTTCCATCCCCGCCACGAACTTCGTCTTCCCACCTTGCGACGGATGCCGCACCTTGTCGTGCTCGACTTCGAGCCTGGTGAGGGTCAACGACGCCTGATTCCCGATCGCGGCAATGCGCGAGATGCCGAACAGGTCGATCAGGCGTCGCACGAAACGCTCGCCGATGCGCAGCTCGTCAGGTGTCGGTATCCGATTCGAGAAAGGATTACCCGCGACGAACGGGTGGAACGGAAACGCGTTCCAGAGAATTGGCAGTGGGTCGATATTGCGGATCGTTCCCCACACCATCGTGGCGCTGGCCTCTGTCGACCGGGGCGTTGAGAGATCTGCCTTGCGATAGCCACGATCTTCGCCGAGGACGCGCGTTCCGCTGACGAGCTCCACGCCGGCCAGCATGACGGACTCGCTCACGAACGCGATTCCGGTCAGGCGTCCGCCGCGATGCGACACCGCTTCACCGACGAGCAGGAGGCGTGGCCCGATCGCGTCGAGCTCATCGAGGTAGAGACGCAGATTGCGGCGCCGGATCGCATTTCGATCAGCCTCGGCGCCCGTGCGCGCGAACTGGTTGCAGGCGCGTGAGCTGAGCTCCACGCGCGAAAGATCATCGACGAAACGATCGAAGCGCCGCGACACGGCGCGCATGATAGCGGCGGCCAGTACAATCCGCGGCGATGCCGCTCGTAACGCTGACCACATTCCGCACCGCCCAGGACGCCCATCTCGCTAAAGCCGTGCTCGAAGACGAAGGAGTTCCCTCGTTCCTCGGCGATGAGAACGTCACGTCGATCGCACCCTACGTCGTGCCGAATGGCGTGCGTCTGCAGGTGGCGGAGGATGATTTCGATCGCGCCGAGGGGATTCTGAATCGCATCGCGGGGATGGATGTCGCCGAGAAGAGCACGGCCAGCGCCGAGCGCGCCATTCGCCATCCGGAGCAGTGTCCGCGCTGCGGCTCTCCCGACATTCGCCGTACCCGCCGTCTCCTCGGCTTCTCCATCGCCGCCGCGCTCCTCTTCGCTGTCGGCGTCGCCGTCGATCAACTGGTCATGACCTTCTATCTGGCCATGGCCATCTGCATCTTTTTTCTCGTGGCCTCACCGTTCCGCTGCGCGAACTGCGGCCATCGATGGTGAATCGTGATTCGCGCCTTCGTTCCTGACAGCGTCAACGCGCTCGGCTACCTGCTGCTGCTGTTCGTCGGCGTGGTGCTGCCAGTTCTAATCCTCCGCTCGGCGCGAAAGCTCGGCTCGAGGTCGCTGCCCATCTCGCGATCGCGATTCTTCCGCCAGACGATCATCTTTCAGCTGGTGCTGGTGCTGCTGTGCGCCTGGGCCGCGTGGGTGCATGGAATCCTGATCATGCCGCTGCCCGAGCGCCCTCTGATCTCCTTCGGCGCAGCGGTGATCCTCTATCTCGTGATGCTCGCTACACTGAAGCTTCGCTGGAAGAGCCGCAGCAGCGCCGCGAAGCAGCGGCTTTACGACATCCTCCCGCGAACCCGGGCTGAACTCGGCGAGTACGTGCTGCTCTGCATCGTGGCGGGGATGGCGGAGGAGTTCATCTATCGCGGTGTTCTGACCGGGCTGCTGCAGCGAATAACAGGCATCACGCTCGTGACGGTCATCACGCTTTCAGTGAGCTTCGCGGTCGCGCACTCGATGCAGGGCCTGCGCAGCGTTGCCGGGATCTTCGTGATCGCGCTGGCCTGTCATGCGCTCGTCTGGTTTGCCCAATCGCTGATCCCGATGATGGCGGTTCATTTTGCGTACGATCTGACGGCGGGGGTGCTGATTCCGCGATGGGTGGAGGGGGAAGGGGCTGGGTGAGTTGGAAGATTAGGGACTGCAGTTTTCGCGATAGAAGCTCCGAGGATTTAACGCAAGGGAGAACCGTCGACGAATTTCGATCGCCGTCCGACAGCACTCGGGCGAGGACGCCCTAGTGCCCGCGGTCGAGACGACCGCACTCCTAATGCACGGCCCGGCGCCGCGGCCCGTTGCGCGGGATGATCTTGTAGACGATGCCCTTGGCCACATCGAGCACATACAGCTCGCCGGCGACATCCTCGCCGAAGCTGCTGATGCTGATCGAGGTTGTGAAGAGCGTTTTCGGCGTCCAGACCGCACCCGTTTGCGTCGCGCTCGAGATCGTACCGCTGCAGTAATCGCCATAGAGATACGCACCGCGCATCGCCGGGATCTGTGTGCCGCGATATCGATAGCCGCCGCTGATCGAGCAGGCTCCCAGCGTGTGCGGATACTCGATCACAGGCATCGTGAACGAAGGATCGACGCAGTTCGTGGCCGGGTTGTAACAGTGGAAGCCTTCCATCTTCCGCCATCCGTAGTTCTCGCCGCCGATGCTCGTGGCCGGCTGCAAGTCGACCTCTTCGTACTTGTCCTGGCCGACGTCGCCGATCCAGAGGTCGCCCGTCTCACGATCGAAGCTGAATCGCCACGGATTGCGAAGTCCGTACGCCCAGATCTCGTTCCGCGCGGGGCTCAGCCCAAAGAACGGATTCGACGCCGGAATGGTATAGGGCAAGCCGTGATCGACGTCGATGCGCAGGATCTTGCCCAGAAGTTGCGTCAGATCCTGGGCGTGATTGCTCGGATCGCCGCCCGAGCCTCCGTCGCCCGTGCCGATGTAGAGATAGCCGTCCGGGCCGAACTGCAGTTGGCCGCCGTTGTGATTCGCGAAGTTGGGATGGGAAATGGTCAGCAGAATCGTGCCGGACGACACATCGGCCAGGTTTGGATCGGCGGCCGAGACTTTGTAGCGGGCGAGTGAGTTGTCGCCGCTCCGGTTCGTGTAGTAGACGAAGAAGAATCCGTTCTGGCTGTAATGCGGATCAAAGGCCACGCTGAGCAGACCGCGCTCACCGCTGTCGAGCACGAGCGATCGGATGTCGAGGAAGGGCGTGGCGCGAATTCCAGTCCCGTCGTAGATGACGATCGTCCCGATTTGCTGGGTGATGAATAGACGCGTATCGCCAGCGTGGGTCAGCGCGACCGGCTGAGTGAGCCCAACGGCAATTTGCTGCAGCAGAACATCTTGAGCAGCGGCGCTTGTACCAACCAGGAGCAGAAGGATCGAGAGAATGCGGGTCATGCGCTGGTCGATGCAATTGATTCGCCGGGAGTGGGTTTTCGGGGGTCGGGGGTCGGAGCAGTCACCCGGGGCACGTTTCCGAAAACGAGTCTTTGAGAGAGATCAGAGACAAGAGATACGAGAGATCAGGAACCGCGAGCGCTTGACGAGAGCAGCGCATGTCTTATCTCCGACCCCCGAAACCCGACCCCCCGCGAAACCTACGCCGCCGCCTCCCCGCAACACCTCTCCACCTCGGCATCCATGCGCCCGGCCATCATCAGGAAGAGCATCCGGTAGTCGGCTGCCAGCGAATAGAACGGATGCTCGAACGTGGCGGGGCGGTTGTGCTCCACGAAAAAGTGCGCGTACCAGGCGAAGGCGTAACCGACCAGCGGCACACCGATCAGAAACCAGAGGCTGACGGCGAAGCCGAGGCCGAGCATCACCACCGCAAGCACCGAACCGATCGCGTGCAACGCGCGCGTCTGTGCCCGGGAGTGGGCGCGAACGTATTCCGGCCAGAAATCGGCGAAGCCGCGGCTCTGCATGGAAACGCCACGATTCTCCCACGTTCGTCTATGGCACTTCAATTGCTGCGCCTGGTGACATGCCCACCGACTTCGAACAACTGCTCAAAGACGTCTTCGGCGATTCGCTCGACCGCCTGACGCAATTCTCATCCGAACAGAAGCAACGCCTCCAGTCGCGTCTCCAGGACATGGCCCGCGAAGCCGTGAAAGACGAGCTGACAAAACTCCACACCGAGGTCAACGACCTCCGCGAGCGCGTGGCCGCCCTGGAGAAAGAGAAGATCGATGACGCCGCAGAGACCGTTTGAAACGCGGTGTGGGGCTAACGGCTCTACGCTCCCTCGATCGCGTTCTGGATCTCCTTCGCCGCCAGTTTGAATCCGGTCTCCTTCGGATGTAGCTCGTTAGCCCAAAGCGTTTTCGTCGCCGGAAGAACGTTGCGCAAATCGACGTAGCGGACGTGATCGAAGTCCGCGGCGACGCTCTTGACCATGTTGTTGAAGCGGTCCATGAGCGTGTGCATCATGTCCGTGTTCTTCGCCAGGTTGTCGAAGCCCTTCTCGATGAATCCTGGACGCAGCCATGGTCCCGGTAGCGGTCCCCAGCCGCCGAGGACACCGACTCCGTCGGGAATGGGATAGCCGTAGCCGTGCAGGATGATCCTCACCTTCTGCTTCAGAGTCTTCTGACACAGATCGGTGATGGTCCGGATAATCCATTCGTAAGCGTCGCGCACCCGCTCCTCGATGACGCCGCGCACGACGCTGTCGTTGAATCCCTGCTTCGGCGAGCCGGCGTGATTGATCAGGAAGCCGAACTCGTCGCCTGCGATGTCGTTCCCGCCGCCGGAGAGCAGAATCGCTTTGGGAGTGTTCCCGTTGCCGATGATCTTCTCCACCGCAGCAGCGAAACCATCGAGCTGCCCGCGGCCGAAGGCCATCATCTCGACGCGATCGCCGGCGCGCGCGACCGATTCGACGTTGTACGCGGATTGTTCCAGCGCATCGAGGATGTCCGTACCCGGATAGTCGAACCAGGAGTCACCTTCCGCGATCAGCCATCCCTTCGTCCCGGCATTCGCAGCGAGCGCGAGCTCCATGTGGGGCGTCGACTTCGGCTTCGGCTTCGGCTTCGACAACGCCTTCATCGCCGTCGGAGCGGCCGGCGCCGGCATCTCCGCAAGGGCCTTCGCGCGTGCCCGCAACGCCTGCGCGCGGCGCTTCAGCACCTCGTCGACAACATCGCCTACCGAGGGTCTCGCAAGTTTCGCCTTCTTCTTCGCCGCCGTTTTGGTCGCCATTGGTTCTCTCCCCTGTTTATGGAGTGACAAACCGGCGACTTTCCCTACCCGAACTGACCGCACTCGCGCTGAATATCACCGACGCAATAGTCAGTGGGTTGTAACTTGTCGGCGGACCGCAATCGCGCTAGAACGCGTACCCCAACGTAATGAAGTACGCGAACGGCTTCTCGAACACCGCTTGGCCTTTCTCGTTGTAGAAGAGGATCTGGCGTTTGAGCTTGTAGCCGAAATCGAAGCGGATGGGGCCGACTGGCGACACGTAGCGCAGTCCAGTGCCGACGCCGTATTTCAGATCACTGAGGCGGATGTTGGTGTCGGAGAACGTATTGCCGGCGTCGGCGAAGAGCTGGCCTCCGAACGAGCCGGCGATCGGGAAGCGGTACTCGGCGTTGAGAATGAGGACCGCGCGACCACCCAGCGGCGCGGTGGTGTGGTGGCCATTCAGATCGATGATGTCGATGAGCGTCGGGCGGCAACCGGCGTCGATCGAGGCCTGCGTCGGGCACGCGGTGCCGAGGGAATCGAGTGCGTAAGCGCGGTTCGATGAATCGCCGCCGGAAGTAAAGCGCTCCGACAGCGGCACGCCGCTGGTCGGAATCAGGTTCCCGGTATCGGGATCGACCTGCATGCCCAGGCCGAGGTCCTGGATCAGACCGATGCGTCCCGACATCGCAAACGTGCTGCGTTCGGTCACCGGCAAATACCACGACGTCTGCGTGAATTCCTTCAGGAAACGCGCGTTCGCAGCGACGAGCGGGAACGCGTACTCGATCGACTCCGTCGTGAAGAATCCGCGGTGCGGATTGAGCGAATCATCACGCTTGTCCCAGAAAAATGCCGGCGTGACGCTGGAGATGGCGACGTTGGTGGCGTTGCGGTCGAGCCCCGGAAGAAGAACGCTCTGCGCCAGCGCGCAAAGATCGCCCGACTTGCATTCGGCAATGCGGTACTCGTAGCGCAGCGACCAGCGCGTCTGATTGCCCGTGATGCGTGAGGCCTCGATGAACCCACCACGCTCGACGATGTGCGTATGCGGCCGGGAATCGTCGCTCTGGAAGGCCGTGACCTGGACGGGAACATCGAATCTGCCGATGGAGGGCTCGCGGTAGGTGAGGAAGGCATCCTGCCGGTTTGGGCGCGCGTAAATCAGTTCCAGGCCGAGGTAGCGCCCCGTGCCGAAAAGGTTGCGGTGCGCGATCGATGCGGAAACGAGCGGGGAGATGCGTTTCTCGCCGGTCTCGGCGGTAATCGGAGATGTGCCGCCGAACGAACCGGCAACAGTCAGGTCTTTCCCTTCGGCGACGGAGATGGATACGTTCTTTTCGGAGACGTTGGTCGAGGCCTCAGCGGGCTGAATGTCGACGCGCTGGAAGATACCGAGCCGGTAGAGCCGCTGCTGCGCTTCGAGAATCGCGGTGTAGCTGAAGGGTTTTCCTTTTTCCAGTTCGGCCGTGCGAAGGATGACGTTGTTGTTGGTGTAGGTGTTGCCGCGAACGACGACGTCGCCGAGGCTGATCTTCGGCCCTTCCGCGATCGTGTAGACGACGCGCGCCGACGCCTTATCCGCACCCTCTTCCTCCCGCACGCGCACCTGCACCTCGGCGTTGCCGCGGTCGCTGTAGAACGCCTGTAGCGCGATGACGTCGTCGCGCTCGATCGTCGGACTCAGCGGGTCGCCCGGCTTCAAGGTGAGCTTCGGCAAGTCCTTCGTCGCGACCTGCTCGTTCCCCTCGATCGCCACCGACGCCACCATCGTTCGGAGCCCCTCGGTGATCGGGAAGTCGATCGTCATATCCCCGCTGCTGGCGTTGAGGCGCACGCCCGGCGTGCCCACAGTCGCATTTTGGAAGCCCTGAAGCCGGTAGTACGACTCGAGTGTCGTGCGATCGTCCGCGAGTTGCTCGTGCGTAACGCCCTGCGGCCGGCGCAGAATCGAGGCGAGCAATCCTTTGATTCCGCCACCCGCCGACGTCGTGACGACGCCTTGCAGTTTCTTGTCGGGAATCGAGGTGTTGCCGGTGAACGTGACGGCCGTGAGGTGGAACTGCTGACCCGGACTGACGTGGAAGGTAGAGGTCCAGACGTTGCCGTGCAGCGACTCTTCGGTGTCGACGGTGGCGTTGTAGAAGCCGCGCTGCTGCAACGTGGTCACGATGGCCGCCGCAGCGCGTTCGATGGCATCTCCGCTGTACGGCTGATTGCGGCGGAAGGGAAGGATGCCGCCGATGGAACGGCGCGGGATGCCGGTCACTTCGACCTTTACGATCGGACCGGCGGACGCCGTGTAGTGCAGCGCGACTTTGTGAGTGGCCGCGTCGTACGTGTTGCTGACGTAGCGCACGGTGGCCTTGCGGTACTCCTGCCGGATCAGCCACTGCCGCATGCGGTCGCCGTCGATGCGGGCCTCGTCGAGGTCGAACTTCTTGCCCGGACCGCGCTTCATCTGGCCGATGAGTTGTTGCGGCGTGAATGGTGACGTGCTGCCGTCGATGATGACGTCGCCGACCGTTGCCACCGTGCCGCGCGTGACATGGAAGATGACGGTAGCTTTGCTCTGCACGCGGACGAATGTCGTCTCGGGATCGACGGTGGCATCGAGATAACCGGCACGTTTGAGCTGCTCCTGCACGGCATCGGCACCGTGATCGACGGCGTTCAGCGAAAGGACGTCGCCGAGGTGGAAGGTCAGGGCGCGCATGGCGCGGTCGCGATCGGGTCCGGTCAGCCCTTCGAGCTCGATCGACGCAACACGGAAGTTCGTGTAAAGCGCGAAGACGACGGCGACGCCGTTTCCCGAAGGGGTGGAGTCGACGCGGATGTCGCGGAAGTTACCGGTGGCGAAGAGGCTCTTGATCGAGCTCTGAACGTTTCGGATCGATAGCGGCTCGCCGATTTTTACGGCGACGTATTGATTGAAGGTGGACGTGTCGACGGACGAATCGGCGCGGAAGGTGACGCTCGTAACGATTCCTCCGGACGCTGGCGCGACGGTGGTCGTGGCGATTGAGATCGGCGGCGGCGCGGGAACGCCCGCAGCCGCGATACTCGATGACGTCAGCAGCAGGAATGGATTGCGGCCGCGCGATCCCCAGACCCAGCGTCCGTCGTAACGCCGCCGGAACCGGGCCTGAATGTCGTACTCCTTCGAGAGCTGATCGTTCGTGAACTGGAGAACCCAGTCGGGAGTGACCTGCCACTCCAGCGAAACGCGGTTCCTGGAGTCGCGTGTGTTGTAGATGACGAGAATGCGGACGGTGTTGGAGATCTGCTTCTCGAAGGAGACCTTCGTGCCCGGGTCGCCGGTCTTGTCGAGATCACCGGCGTCGGGTGAGATGGCGAACGAATCGAATAGCGACAGACCGTTGGAGTTGATCAGCCGGCTGACGGACTGAAAGAGCAGCGATCGGCCGGCCGTTCCCGCGGTGAGCGGCCCGGTGGGCGTGTTGCGCGTCAAAGCACCGAGTCCGAGGAGCGAGAAGAGCGTGATGTCGCTGGCGGGTGGATCGCTCGTGATCGAAGGCGTCATCCGGTCGAGCGTTCCGGTCAGCGTCACCGTCACATCGATAGGGCCGGACTCGACTTCGGAGATGCCGCCGCTCACGCGCGCTTCGAGCGCGATGTCAAAGAATGGATCGATGCGGAACGGATTCTGGAAGTTGATCGAGCCGCGCACGACGCGGTAGTCGATGTCCTGGAAGCGCACCTTGCCGCCTTCGTTGAGCGTGACCAGGCCGAGGATGGCGGGGTTGGCGAGCGTGCCATTGACTTCGATGTCAGCGCCGCCGGTGACGTCGGCGATGTTGTTGCGGATCGCCAGCGTGTTGTCGCTGGTGAGATGAACGCGCAGGCCGACCTTGTCCTGCCACGAAGCGCTGACGACCGGCGTGACGCTGCGCCGGGCCAGCACGGCATTGAGCAGGGCTGTGCCGATGTCGGTGTCTTTGAAGTAGAGCGCGCGATTGACGATGACGTCGCCGGTGAGGATGGAGCGCTCGAGATCGCCGCTGAGGAGCAGCGTGAAGTTCGCTTCGAGTGTCAGTCCCTCGAAGTAACGGATGGCCACTTCCGTTCCCTGCATCGTGATGCGCACGCTCTTCGGCGACATCCCTTCGAGCGCAACCGATCCGCCGAGAACGATCTGTCCTCCGCCGAGCCGGAAACGGATCGAGTCGATGTCGATCCGGTCTTCGCGGAAAACCAGCGTGCCCGTGATGGCATCGAGCGCTTGCGGAAATCCGGGGATGCGCGCCGAGGCGTTTTGGAATTCGGCGGTGCCGGTGAAGTGCGGCGCGGCCATCGTTCCGGCGAGGTTGCCGGCGACGACGATCTGGCCACCGGCGCGCAGGTCGGGCACGAAGAGTTGCAACAGCGCGGCCTCGAGCGTGCCGTGCAGATCGATCTTGAGCCGCTTCGCGCCCGTCAGCTCGGCGTATCCGCCAATCGCGAAGGTCGACGCCGAACTGCCGGTTCCCTGCGACAGCTCGAAGTCATCGAAAACGAAGCGGCCCTCGTGGAGGCTCAGGTGCATCGGACGCGCCGGCGTAAAGGCGTGATCCGAGACCCGGACATCGAATTCGGGGAAGGTGGCGTCGACGCGCAGCGTCTCGATCGAGGTCAGCTTGCCGCCGAGCTGCAAGTTCATGGTCAGCTTGCCGGAAGCGGGAAGCGAGGCAGTCTTCGGGGACATCGCCAGCGCTTTGGCAAGGTCGGTCACCTTCACCTGCACGAGTCCGGAGAGCGTGCCGTCCGTGGCCACGCTGCCATTGCCGTCGATCGTCAGTACTCCGGCCGCTGACCCTTGAACGATGAGCTGTCCGTTGCGGACGGCGATGTAGAGCTTCGGCGGCGGCGCGTCGGCAGGCAGATTCAGTCCGCTGAGCATGGCCTGGTTGACCGTCGCATCGAGGACGATCTCGGGTTGCTCCAGCGTGCCGGCGCCGGTTGATGAGAGCGTCACGTTGCCGCCGAGGATGTTGGCCAGGGATGACAGCAGTTTCAGTTTGGAGAGATCGATCGACGACGACTTGATCGTGTACGAAAACTGATTCGTGCCGAAATCGATCTGCGCTTCGCCGGTGATCGTGCCGGCAGGCGAGACGATCGTCACGTTGGCCGCCTTGAGCGCCCCTTTGGTGAAGGTGATATCCGTCTTCGCACTTGTTACCGGTTCGCCGTAAATCGAGCCGTTGGTGATCGTCACCTGCCCGGTGCCGCCGAGCGTCGCCTTCGGTCCCGAGAGGTGCAGCTTACCGCTCACGTCGCCGGTGATGGGCAGCGTGCCGAGGTCGAGGAAGGTGATGATGTCGGCGACGGGGAAGTTGGTTGTGGCGATGTCGAGGTCGAAGTTGGTCGTCCCTTTGCCCGGCGCCCAGGCCACGGTTCCGTTAAGGCGTAGATCGCCTTTTGCCTGGTGCACGAGGAAGTTTGCGAAGGTCACTTTGCCCGCGTCGGCGGTCCCGGCGACGATGAGGTGTCCGGTGCCTGCACCTTTGATGGCGAGCTTCAGATCGACGGCCTGCATGGCGCGTTCGACGTTGTAGTTCACGGCGTCGAGGGTTAGATCGAACTGCGGAGGACCCTTGTCGGGGAAGAAGATCGTGCCGGTCATGCCGAGTCGCGCGGCGCCGTCGCGGATTGTTGTCTTTTCGAAAGTCAGCAGATTCTTCTCGACGTAGATGACACCACCACGCTTATCGAAGCCGAGAGCGCTCGAGCCCTCGTACAACAGATCCATGTCGAGATCGCCGAGAAGAACGTTGTTGTACTTCGCACCGCTACTGGCGATCCGTGCTGACACGGTGGGCGCCTTGATCCGTCCATTCACGCCACCGAAGATGTTGCCGCTTCCGCCCAGACCGAGGAGCGTGTAGGTCGTCTTCCCGGCAGAATGAGCGATGTTGTAGCCGATGCGGTCGAGCTCGGCGAAGTCGCGGCTGTCGATCTTTGCAGTCAGCATGGTCCAACCGTCTTCAATGTTGAACCAGCCGTGCAGGTCAATCGTGGACGCATCGGTGACGAGATCCGCGCGGTTAAACGTCACAGACCCCTTATCGAGTTTGAAGTCGACCGAGCCGCTCAGCGGAATCGGATACGCGGCGTTCGAATATGGCGTGGCGCTTTTTGTCAGCGTGGCTTTCCCATCGCCGATGCCGGCGAGTACGCGGTCCTTTTCCCAATGCGGAATCGGATACGCGGCGTTCGAATATGGCGTGGCGCTTTTTGTCAGCGTGGCTTTCCCATCGCCGATGCCGGCGAGTACGCGGTCCTTTTCCCAATAGTGATTGAACGTACCTGTGGCGGCGCTTCGGAAACCGGTGTCTTTGATGCCGAGGTCATTGAAGAGCTTTTCCAGCGCGATGTCTTTGTAGCGAAGCTCGACGCTCATTGCGTACGGCTCGTTGTATTGCGGCAGTGCGTACTTGCCTGTCACCGTGCCGCCCGCGTATGTAGCGCGTTGAATGTCGACGTCTGTGCGCTCGCCGGTGATTTTCAACGTCCCGCGCGCGTTGGTGAGGTCATAGACGTCCGCTTTTATCTTCGGCGATAACCAGCCGCCCGTAAGCGCGAATGTTCCAGGCTTGCCGCGCAGCATGCCGTCGAGATCGATTGTGCCGTCGAGCGTTTTGTTTACTTTGAAAATCTCGCGAACGCGCTTGAGCCCGATCTGCGAGGTGACGTGCAGGTTATAGACAGCGTCGCTGAGCGGAGTGACATGTCCATTGAGAAAGACGCGCAGATCAGGTCCGCCTTCGAGCGCCATTGACCGCAGCTCGAGGTTGTCAGGCGTAAAGCGAAACTCTCCGCGCAGACTCGTCGTCACCGGAACGTAGTCCTGAATGCGCAATGTGAATTGCGGACTGCTGACGACGCCGGCGTAAAGGTCTTCGAGCGGCGTGACGCTGATTGTGGAAGTGATGTCCGACGTGACCGCGGCGATGTCGTGACGGCGGTCGAGAAAGTCAAAGGCGCCGTGCGTGACGTAGAGATTGCCGAGGTCGAGGTGATAGATCTCGTAGCGCGACGGCGGACCGGAATTCCAATGCGGGAAGTTGTGTGCCAGCTTCGCGCCGGCCGGATAGATCTCGAAGTAGAGATGCGGCTCGACGATGTCGACGCGTCCGACGCGGATCTTGCGGCCCCAGAACGAGTCGATGCCGCCGGTGACGATGATCTGCGAGGCGGTGGCAAAGTAGGGATGCCTCGCTCCGGGCGCGTTGGCGACGCGCAGGCCATTGATGATGATGCGGCTCTGCGTGCCGCGCTCAATGGTGACCGGCCCGACATAGACGTCGCGGCCGAGGCGCGCCTCGAGCGTCTTCTCGATGCGCAGGCGAACCAGCCCGGCGAAGCTCGAAGATCCGAGATACCACCAGCCACCGACGATGACGATGGCGAGGAGTGCGAAGAAGCCGATCGCGGTGCAACCGACGCCGCGCAGACAGCCCCACATCGGGCCTCTCCTCTGGCGCTCGCGCGCTGAGCGGTGAACGTGCTCCGCGTGTTCCTCAGGTGCTGGGAAGATCGTCATTTCGTTGAGGCCGTCAGTCTCCTGCTAAGTGCGAGCCAAAAGATAGAGGTCACGGAGGTTATTGCCGGCCGGGGGAATCATAATCGTCTCCCCCATCCCCTCGGCTACCGCCAGGCTGTTGGACCGCAACAGTTCGCGTTCTGCGACTTCGCGATCGATCGATTCCGGAAGTGCGAGGGCGATGGCAGCGACGCCGCTGTTGCCATCGACGCCGTCGGAGGTGCCGAGGAGTGCATGAATCGACGGAAGGATTGACGACGATTGAACCGAGGTGTCAGAGACTGACGTAGGTCGGACTCTCCAGTCCGACGGTTCTCTCTCTGAACCAACCGGTAGTTGGACTGACGTAGGTCGGACTCTCCAGTCCGACGGTTCTCTCCCTGAACCAACCGGTAGTCGGACTAGAGAGTCCGACCTACGTTCGGCTTCCGCGAGCGCCATGCGCACGGCCAGTTCGATGCATCGCCCGCCCTTCCCATCTCCTCGGTGCACGAGCGTCGGCTCGCCGCCGGCAATCAACACTTCTCCGGCGCGCAGACGGCTCGCTCGCTCCAGCAGGCCGCGCGCGGCATCGCCGATCTCCGACTCGATCTGCTGCTCGACGACAACCGGCACGAATCCCATCGATGACGTTATCTCCGCCGCCTTGGCGACGAGCGTGCGGTTGTCCGCGATGAGCCCGAAGCGCGAGTCATCGATGTGCTTGACCGTCTCCGGACATTCTTGATCCCGCAGCCTGGCGACGATCCGGTCACATCCTTCGATGCGCTCGAGGATGGCGATTGCGTCCGCCTTCGTCGTCGCGTCAGCCAGCGTCGGCCCCGACGCGACATCCGCAAGCGCGCCAGTGGAGACATCGGAGTAAACCAGCGTGACGCTGCGCTTCACCCGCGCCGCCAGCCGCCCTCCCTTGATCGCCGAGAAGTGTTTGCGAACGCAATTGATGTCGGCGATCTTCAATGCCGAGGCGACCAGTTTTGCGTTCGTCTCAATGAGATCCCGCTCATCGAACCACGGAGTCAGCGGCAACTCCACGCACGCCGATCCGCCGCCGGAGATGAGGAAAAGGATCTCGTCGTGCGCATTGACGAATTCGAGCAACTGTCTGCCCGCGTCGAAGCTCGCACTCGTGATGTCAGGATGCCCGCCGATCGCAATCTGTGACCGCTTCACCGGCATCCGATACCCCTCGGGCACGACGACGAGCGCGTCATCAACATCATCGAGCCCATCCCGCAACGCCCCCGCACACTTGCCGATCGCCACCACATTGCGCGGCATGTCGCGCGTCACGACCGCGCGCACGAGCCGCTCGGGCGTACATGCTTCGAGCGTGCGGCAGTAGATGGTTTTCAGTTGATCGAGCACAGCGGGACGATCTTAGTCCGCATTTCTCACTCCTTTCAGCATCCGCGCTGCCGTCAACCGTTTGCAAATGTGAGAAATGCGGACCAGCGCGGGTTATTAGATCTCGACCAACCATCGAGGCGGGACGCCTCGATGGCCGCGGGCGAGACGCCCACACTCCAAAACTGCGTCACAAGGAGTGCGGTCGTCTCGACCGCGGGCACTCGGGCGTCCTCGCCCGAGGGCTGTGCGGGTGGAGGTCCAAGTTTCATCGACGTTCGTGCTTGCCTGAAGTACAGCTTTGTAGTTTCTGCCGCGCAAACTCGTCGGGTCGAGTGTCATCCGGTTCAGGACTCCTGTAATCGTCTTTTAAAGATGCTCGACGAGCTTTTCGCCACTGGAAAAACCCGTTTCGCACTCGAGTATGCGCGCTTAACCTTACGCTGATTGTAAATAGGTCGCCTTGCGTGTGATCCGCATCGAAGCCCTTTACGCAGCATCTGAAGCCTCCCCAAAAACAAAATGCGCGGGCGCGCCTTCGGACGCGCCCGCGCGGGACTTACTGCTTACTGCGCGCGACCGGTTACTTGGCCTTCGGATCGGTCGTCGATGACGATGGCGTCACAGGCGAGGACTCCTCGGGAGCCGCTGTAACCGGGTTCGCCGGCTTCGGGGCCGGCTTGGACTTGGACTTCCGAATGCGCTTGCCGAGGGCCTTTCTCATGGCGTCGACATGAGGAATGAGATCGGCCGACTCGGGACGCTTGGACAGACGGAGTGCCAGGGCGTAGGTCGTCAGCGCTTCGCTTCCGACCGTGTTCATCGCCTTGGTGACACTGTGCTTGACGAAGGAAGTCAGCGCTTCCAGCTCGTCACCCACCGGACCGTACGCCTCGGCAAAGCTCTTCAGATCGGCATTCCGCGCGAGATCCTGGCCACCTCCTCGGACCAGTGGCGCGTGGCTCTTGACGGCCATCGACACCAGTTCGACAAACTGCGCCGGAATCGAAGCGGCATTCGCCAGGCGGCGGCGCGCGTCTCTGGTCTCCGGGATCACGAGATGGGGAATCCTCTCTCTCATGGCTCGGAGCTCTTCGACGAGCGCCAGCGCGGAATCGGCATACGACGGCTGCGGGGGTGTGACGGGTACTTCATTGGATGAGGACATCGAGCCTCCACGTTTCAGTACTGCTGTGATCAGAGCGAGCAGGTTGCTGCGAGCGGAGGCGCGCGCCCTCTGAAGATCCGTCTCGTTGCTTCGACGACAGCCACGCGAACGGACCGTCGACGAGCAGGAATACATGGAACGCAACGCTCGGCAGAGGGAAGATCGAGCGGAACGAGTGGCGTGGGGAGCCTGCGAAAAAGCGCGAGGGCTCTGCCCATTGCCGCCGCTTGCGCATCGACAGGGATCGGAATGGCGCCGCCCACCGCGGAGTCGGACAACCCGGTGGGGGTGTCGTCGAACCGGCCTGACAGCGAGCGATTGATGGCGCGCCAAGTACGGCGGAACGGCCGCATCCACGCCTGTCCCCTTTCGCGCTCCGCCGCGCAAGAATGAGGCTTCGCGCGACGCAAATTGCGCGCGTTTCCCCCTATGCAGCGTTTCGCATCTGCGCTTGCCATGAATTGTCGCCTTTCCTACTTAGACGAATCAGCAAGGCAGAAGTTACAGACTGTGAGCGGTGGGACGATTGAGAATGAATATGGGGACGACTCGGCGTTCGCATTTTCGACGTCATCGTCGTCAGTGTTGATTCAAAATCGTCCTCTCTGGATGTCATCGATGACATTTTTTAAGCGAAATCGGCATCTGGGAAGTCATCGATGACATATTTTTAGTCATCGATGACTCGTTTTAGGCAAAATTTGCATCCTGGAAGTCATCGATGACACTTTTTTAGTCATCGATGATTTGTTTTAAGCGAAAAGCTCATCCCGAATGTCATCGATGACATTTCTTAAGTCATCGATGTCATTTTTCATTCGAAATCGTCATCCTGGATGCCGGCATCGTCGTTCCCTGATGATTCGATGTCGCCATCGTCGATCGTTGCTCGAGTTTGATGGAGTCGGCACGCCAGGCGATTCCCTTCGCTCCTTACCGTCGGGGCGATAGCGCGGATCGAGCTCTTGGCGAGACACCGCTTGCGAAACGTGCTGCATCTCTCCGGAGGTTGCGCGTCCCGGATACGATGCGCGCCAATGTTTCCGCTTCTGCTCTTCCTGGCCGTGTCTTTACCGCACCCGTGCGACGCGGGGATCGTGCGGCCATCGCGACCGCTCACGATCAACGGGCAGCCCGCGGTGTGCGTTCAATATGTGACGGCCGCTGCCGGCGATGGGAGCGTCGTCGTCTACGCGATCGAAGCGGTCGACCGGCCGAAATACAGCGACTTTCCGCATCAGGTGTTCGTCGCCCTCGGGAGACGGCGCGCAGACAAGGCCTGGAAACTGTCCGACCGGCACGATGTCACGGCCACTCTTCTGAGCGCCGAAGACTTCGGGAACTTCATTCTGATGGACGCCCGCGTGGACCGATTCACGCTCGCCGGTGCCAGGTTTGTCGACGCCGGCGTGTCGGCCACGATCAGCGGCAGCGGCAGAATCTCGGCAACGAAAGACCTGCTGTTTCGAGTCGAAGGTGGCAAACTCCTCCCGGCCGCCACGCTCGAAACGGAGGGATACGCCCGCGGCGGCGTGAGCTTCCTCCACCAGATCACTTCCGAGCTGCTCGTCGGCAAAGACGAGGTCGTGCAGGTCAAGCGCGATCGCCTCGCCCGAGGCAGGATTCCGCCACTGACCGTGCACTGCAAAGTCTCGCGCACGCTCTACAAGCTCATCGACGGACGTCTGGAGCGATCGGGCGAGATCGACGCTAGCGAACTTGAAAGACTGCGGCCCAGGCTCCGGCCGCTCCCGCGCTTCGATACCAGGGAGATCGTTCCTTGTTGCGCGGGATGTTCAATTTCCAACTGATGTAGCTTGTCTTCCGCAGAGAAGGTCGGTCACTGGAGCCCGAGGACGAGCCTCAACCCGGATTCGATTTTGTGCATCGTCTCCGGTCGGACGCGGCCAATTCGTTCCCTGAGGAAGGTGCGGTCGGCCGTGATGATCTGTGAGACGTTGGCAACCGATGGTTGTTTGAGTCCCGTTTCGCGCGAAGGCAGCGGAACGTTCCCGGGCAGCACCGCCAGACGTTCATTGGTCGTGATCACGACAGCGAGCACCGTGGCAATGCGACTGCGGTTGAATGGATTGGCCTGGACGATCAGAACTGGCCGCGTGCCTCCGGGGTCAGATGCGACGGGATCGGGAAGATCCGCCCACCAAATTTCCCCTCGCGCGATTTCCATCGGCTTACTTCACCGAGCGGCTCTGGATACTCTGGAGGATCGGATCGAGCGCTGACGATTCAGTGGCGTATACCTCGTTCAATTTCGCCGTGATTGCCTCGTCGTCGTGATCCTGAACGAAACGCTCGATCGCAACGCTGTAGAGCCGGCTGCGCGATACACCCATGCGCCGTGCGAGCTTATCCGCAGCTTTGAAAACAGGATCGGGGATGGAGACTGCAGCCTTCATGTGTGAAGTATGACGTGGGTATGACCTCTGCGCAAGCAGGGTTGGCTGAAGCAAGAGAGCTGCCTGAGGTAACGATCAGCATCAGCCGAACTCCCGCCGTCCCTTGACGAAAAAATACACCGCCACCGGAAGCATTGTGAGCGGTAATACCAGGCCCAGCTCGTCCACGTACTTTGGGGTATTTGGGTACTGGATCGTGAGGGGATTGAAGATTGTCTGCACGAACAGATTGTGGCTGGCGTGAAATACCGCCGCGCTCCACAAACTGCCCGACTTGAGCCGCAGGTAAGCAATGATTACCGAGGCCGACATGATCACTGTGAAGAACATCACGAGCTGCCCCGCAAACGGCAGCGCGTTCGAAGAGTTGTTGTGGTACGTACCTAACAAAATCAGGGGCAGGTGGTACGCCCCCCAAATGACTCCGCTGATCAAGACCACCTTGGAGAACGTCATGGACTTCGCCAATTCCGGTACCAGGAAACCGCGCCAGCCGATCTCCTCGCCGAGCGCGCTGGATAGACTTCCGGGCATGCCCAGGAAGGCCGTCAACGGCAGGACGTAGCCCAGGACCGCGCCGTCACTCCATCCTGTCAGGCCATACTTGCCGCGTAGCTGGACGGCGAAATCGGGGTTGTAGAAGCCGCCCCACCCTTTCGCCCAGATCAACGCGTAGCCAATGGCGCAATAGGCAAGAGGGATCAGGAACGCCATCCACTGATAACGCCAGGGCCCCCAGCCCCAGCCCAGCGTTCGCAGATCGCGCCTGGTGATCCAGAAGGCCAGCAGCGTGGCGATGGTCACGCTCCACATCACATTGTATGAGCCGCCTTTGTAGTGCACGGCCATGAAATCGAAGAAGCCGGAGACAATCACCAGGGCCGTGAAGAAGACAGCAAGCGTGCGTTTCGAGTCGGAGCTCATTTGGTTAGCGGCCATGAGGTTCTCCTGATCGTCACCGTTCACTCCTGATGCGGCGGCGATGGCAGTCTTACGGATGCCAGGAACCGGTGTTTCGCAATCGCCCGTTCCAAAGCCGCCACACCGTGGTTAAGAAACAGCCAACTTGCTCTTCGCCAGCATCTTCTTCAAGAGTTCTCCCGCCGCCTTCCCATGACGGCACGCTCAAAACGTGAGGTGTCATCCTGAGCCAGCCGGAGGCGCCCGCGCTACTCGTTACTCTCGCACTGGCTTTCCCTCGGCGCCGCAGGACGGCGAAGGATCTCAAAATGCGAAGGCCTCGTTCGAGCGTCTCTGATCACGTTCGCTCGCGCTGGACGAACACGATCTGCGAAGTTTGAGATCCCTCGCCGTCCTCCGCCGCCGAGCACACACTGCGCAAACATAGCGATTCGAGCGGGCGGCTCCGGCAGTCTCAGGATGACACCGAGCTCGATTGGATCGGTTGTTCGTCGCCTTCGGGAAACGGGGGTGCGGATCACGTCAGGAACGGTCCTAAGCCCACTTGCTGGCATGCCGGATCTGACATACGCTGTCGTTCGTGACGGTGGACAAACCGCTCGTCTGGCTGCGTGGCGAGGTGAAGACCCCGCCATTCTCTCGTGTGGGACGGGTGGAGGCAGGTTTCCTTCTGCTGACGTCTGCAGCAAAGAGAGCAACTGTCGCTGCCGAGCTCGCGTCCGATGCCGATGATCGGTGCGCGATGCCACGAGCTGCGAATTGTTGACCGTGAGGCTACATGGCGGATTCTGTATCACGTGGCCGATGACGCAGTCGTGATTCTGGAAGTGTTTTCGAAGAAGACGCGAGCCACGCCGCAACGCGTGTTGGAAGCGGCCAGATCGCGATTGGAAAAGTACCTGCGAGACGTGGAGGGTTGAGCATGAAAACGGAACAGGTGAAGAGGCTGGAGAAAGCAGGCTGGAAACTCGGTGATGCGAAGGACTTCCTGGGGCTCGATGCTTCGGAAGCAGAGTTTGTGGAGATCAAACTCGGTCTGGCCCGGCGGCTCCGCGAACTACGCGCACAACACAGCTGGACCCAGGCCGATCTCGCCGCCCGCCTCGGCTCCAGCCAATCCCGAGTGGCAAAGATGGAAGCCGCCGATTCCACGGTCAGTGTCGACTTGCTCGTCCGCTCGCTGCTGACCGCCGGAGCGGACCGAAAAGACGTTGGGCGGGCGGTGGGATCACGGCGGCGCTGACTTGTTGCCATCAATGGCTTTCTGTCCTTCGCATTACGATGCGCTCAGGATCAATGGGCAGGCCCGGGTATCCGGGATGTTGCCGTCGGGAACTTAATACTCCCTCTCGAACTGCGGGTGCACCCAAAGAAACTCGTGCCGCTTATTCAGCACCCGAACGAGTCCGCCAAAGCCGGGATCTTTCTCTTTGAGCCAGGCATGGAGCTGTCGGAGGATTGCTCCTTGTGCGCGAACGGCGTCGCCCGCTTCGAGATCGGGCGCAGTGCCCTGACCGAGCCACTCTCCGGCTTTCTGAGCTCCGCTGAAGACCGAAGAGAGACTCTTTTCGCCAAGAGCCAGTTCTTTCTCGATGTTCTTGTACGAGGTTTCGTCCAACGCGACTTTCGCGGCGGATGCGGCAACCGGAACGATGAGCGCCAGGGTTCCAACGAGCAACTTGAGAAAGGGCGCCGCTTTCGTGACCCACTCGCGGGGCAGCATCAGGTCGTAGACGCCGCGCCGATCACCGCTAGACGAGAATGCAGGCAGCGGCAGTCGTGAATGTTCACACCACAGGGTCACGCGGAACTTTTCACTGACCCATTTTGGGCGGTCGAAGAAACCGGGATCGACCGGCGCGAAGCTGAATAGCCGCGGCCCCTCTTTGGCTTCGTCGAGCAGAGTGCGCATGAGGCCCGTATATGCCGCATCGACTTTGCTCACCAACTCCTTGCTGCTCGCGTCCAATCCGTCGAATCGCCCGATGATCTCGTCTCGTTGTGTGCTTAGCTGGACACGTACCTCTCTTAGTGACCTGATCGCTTCCGTGGAGTTCGCCAACAATTCCTCCAGCGGGCTAGGTCGAGCCGCCGGTGCGTTGTGTAGCAATGACTCGATGCTTTGCCATTCATTGCAGACTGTGCACGGCTGTTCGGGCCGATTGCGTTTCTTGTTTTCGAGCAGGTTGCGCACCTCGAACAGGCCGATGCACGGTTGCGGATTCAGGCACGGCACCATCACGTCGCATCGCAAGCCGGCCCAGAAGTTCTCGATCAGCCACTTCACTTCGTAAGTCAATGCGGCGAGGAACCGCTCAGGATAAGGAGAGCGTACTGTGATGCGGACGTCATTGCCGGCATATTCCAGCAGCGCCCGCGCACCATAGTCGTCTTCCAGAACGAGGCCACGCTGCCAGTGGATACTGTCGGCATAATTGACGCGTCCCAGCGAGTATTTGTGCAATCGCACGATCAGCTGGTAGAAGAGCCCCTCGGCCGCTGCCGACTGGCCGCTTCGAGTCTCCACGATTCGGCAGATCTGCGCCTGCTCGTCCTCATAACCGGCTGCCGAAGGCCAGCCGGGAATCGGGTCGGGGCGGACGTCAGGCACGAGCTGCGCGATGAGGCTCGTTCCTCCCGATGTCTTGTACAACTCGGCGACGCGGTATGAGAGATCGAAACGCTCCATCAGCCGCAGGAAAAGCGGATGCATCGCGGGCTCATAGCGAAATTCCTCAGGCTTCGTCGGGTCGTTCCACAATTGGCCCAGCTTCGAAAACTCCACCAGACCGTGGGCTTCGCGCGTCTGTTTGTCATCAAGCACAAAGCTGATGGCGATAGAGAGCCAGTCCGGCTTCAGGATGACGATGTCCCTTAGGGCCGGATCGTGTTCGTAATGAATCAAATGGCCTAGGCGATGCGAGATCCGGACAAAGTCTTTCGTCTCCTCTTCGCCCATCCCAGCCGACCTGCAGAGTTCTAGAACTTTCTCCAAAGCGAGATACGCCGCGCCGGTACTCTTGAGAGTGGTGCGCGTCTCGGCCCATCGTTTCGGAACGGTCCGCCCCATTTCCGGAAGGGCCGCAGCCGTTCTGGCGATGGCTGTTTGTAGATCGGCGATACCTTTTCGCAGGCCGGACGTCGGGTCCGGTTTGCTGTCGACGAGAAAAAAGTCGACGACCATGTCCTTGCCGAAAAGATCCCAGACTTCCTGACGGTCGATATCCGGCTGACGCTCCTTTGGTCCGCCATGTGTGGCAACGACGATGATCTTTGCGTCCGGTTCGCGGTGCTTCACGAGCTTGATCCACTCCCGTACGAAGCCCTGCTGCGGTCCTTCTCGCGGCTTCCACACGACCAGGTAGACGGCCGGGGCGCTGAAGAACAATTGATGCGTCGGACGGTATACACGCTGCCCGCCGAAATCCCACCCGTTCAGCACGATCTCCGTGCCGCTCCCCGGATCGATGGCTTTGACCGGCTTGATCTCGATGCCGTGGGTCGTTGGGTTCCCTTCCACCCACGGCTCATCGCGCAATGCAGAAAGCAGGCAACTCTTTCCCACTTCACCTTCGCCGATGAGGATCAGCTTCGCTTCATGTAGCACCACCTGTGCTTCCGCTTTTGCGCGGAAGTAGCGTCGGAGGGAGTCCAAGCCTTGGTCGTTTGCCGCTGCTAGTTCTGGATTGAGTGCGTTGTCGTGCAGATCGAGCCTCTCGAGCGAAGGCATCAAGGCGACTGTCGACGGGATATCGGTCAGGCGGTTCGACCTTAGATCGAGAGACTTCAGCATCCCCAACTCGCTAAGCCAATCGGGGATTGAATGAAGTTCGCAGCCGACAAGCCATAACACCTTTAGCGACCGAAGAAAGCGAATGCACTCGGGGACCGCAGGTAACGGAGTGTGGTGCTGTCCACCCAGGTATAGGTCTTCCAAAATAGAGAGTTTTGTCACATCCGAGGGAAGATCGTGCAGTCCGCAACCGCAAATATCGAGGATCTTGAGAGAGGTCAGCTCGCCGATCCACGAAGGTATGAACCGGATCATGTTCCCCGATAGTCGCAAGTCAATCAAGTCTCGCAGATTTCGGATCAGCGGCGACATCGTACTTAAGACGTTTCCCTCCAACAGCAGAAACTTGAGTCTTGTGAGACCTCCCAGGGAGTCAGGCAGCGCTTCGATGTGGTTGTTGCTCGCGAGCAGCCCTTCAAGGTGTGAAAAGTGCCCTATCCACTCGGGGAGCGAAGTCAGATTGTTATCACGGACGTCCAGAAACTCTAGATTAAGAAGCGTTCCGAGCGATCTAGGTAGCGTGGCTAGTTCATTATGGCGAACCCATAAGCGCCGAAGTTGTTCGAACTCGTCGATCCAATCTGGCAGGCTAGTTAGAGAGTTGCCGTCAAGATTCAGTGTCTTGAGCTGAGTTAACTCTCGTAAAGACTCCGGCAACTCGGTAAGTGCTAACGCCTTCTGGTCGTTACTCAGGTCGAGCTTGTCTGCTCCTTCTCGCAGCGCCGTCTCGATCTTCTCTTCAGCTGTCTGAGTGTCGCTTTGAGTCATGGCGGCCGACGCCTCCGAAGTGTAACCTGCCCCGCGCCTGCTCTCTCTCCACCGAGACTAAGCTACGGAAACGGTGCTTTTGTCGTCAACATTTCTGGCTGCAAAGGAGTGGGAGTGTCTACTCGGTCAGTGCTCGCTGTCATTACTCCGAGAGTTCGAACGGAGCCGAATTCCATCTTCGCATTTCTCAATGTCGGAGATAAGCAGCGTTCCAATGTACTCTCAATGTGATTGATCAAGCAATCGAGACGCATGTCGCTTCGTGTCGATTTACGCCCCAACCCCACTCTTCGCCAGCATCTTCTTCAAATACTCCCCCGTCGGCGTGCCGCGAGTTTTCGCGATCTGCTCCGGCGTTCCTGTCGCGATGATGTAGCCGCCGCCGTCGCCGCCCTCGGGGCCTAGGTCGATGACGTGGTCCGCGGTCTTGATCACGTCGAGGTTGTGCTCGATGACGACGACGGTGTTGCCGCGGTCGACCAGACCATGCATCAAGTGGAGGAGTTTGCTGACGTCGTCGAAGTGGAGGCCGGTCGTGGGCTCGTCGAGAATGTAGAGCGTTCGGCCGGTGGCGCGTTTGGCCAGTTCTTTGGCCAGCTTCACGCGCTGCGCTTCGCCGCCGGAGAGAGTTGTCGATGACTGGCCGAGCTTGATGTAGCCGAGGCCGACCTCGTCCAGGGTGCGGAGGATGTTGGCGATTTTCGGGATGTTCTTGAACGTCTCCAGGCCCTGCTCGACGGTCATGTCGAGGATCTCGGCGATCGAGCTCCCCTTGTACGTGACCTGCAGCGTTTCGCGGTTGTAGCGCTTGCCGCCGCAGACGTCGCAGGTGACGTAGATGTCGGGGAGGAAGTGCATCTCGATCTTGATCTGGCCGTCGCCGCGGCAGGCCTCGCAGCGGCCGCCCTTCACATTGAACGAGAAGCGGCCCGGCCCGTAGCCGCGCATTCTGGCTTCCGGCGTTTGCGCCATCAGATTGCGCATCTCGGTGAAGAGCTGCGTGTAGGTGGCGGGATTCGAGCGCGGTGTGCGGCCGATCGGCGACTGATCGATGTCGATGATCTTGTCGATCTGCTCCAGGCCGTCGATGCGGTCGTGCTCGCCGGGAGTGTCGAGCGCATCGAAGAAGTGACGCGATAGCGCCTTATAGAGAATGTCGTTGACGAGCGTCGATTTGCCCGAGCCGCTCACGCCGGTGACCGCGATGAAGATGCCGAGGGGGATGGTGACGTCGAGGTTCTTGAGGTTGTTCTGGCGCGCGCCGCGGATCACGAGCTTGCCGTTGGTGAGCGGCCGGCGTTGCGCGGGCACGGCGATCGAGGCTTCGCCGCGCAGATACTTCGCCGTCAGCGACGACGGGAAGGTCTTGATCTCCGCGAGCGTCCCCTCGGCCACCACTTCGCCGCCGTGCACGCCGGCCCGCGGGCCAAGGTCGATGATGTGGTCCGCGGTCTCGATGGTCTCCTCGTCGTGTTCGACGACGATCACCGTGTTGCCGAGGTCGCGGAGCTCGAGGAGGGAGTCGATGAGCTTGCGGTTGTCGCGTTGGTGCAGGCCGATCGACGGCTCGTCGAGGACGTAGAGGACGCCCATCAGCTTCGAGCCGATCTGCGTGGCCAGACGGATGCGCTGCCCTTCGCCGCCGGAAAGTGTGGCCGCGCTGCGGTCGAGCATCAGATAGCCAACGCCGACGGCGCAAAGGAAGCCGAGGCGGTCGCGCACTTCTTTGAGAATCTTGCCGGCGATCTTCTCTTCGCGCGGCGTGAGATCGATCGTGGCGAAGAAGTTCTCGGCGTCTTTCAGTTGCAGACCGACGACCTCATCGATCGGCTGGCCGGCCACGGTCACCGCCAGTGCCTCGGGTTTCAGACGCCGCCCTTTGCAATCGGGACAATCCATCGGCGTCATGAAACGCTCGATCTCTTCGCGGATGTCGTCGTTGTCCGATTCTTTGTAGCGCCGCGTCAGCATCGGCACGAGGCCCTCGTACGTTCCGCTGTACGAGTAGGTGCTCTCCGCGCCGCTGAACTGGAACTTGATCTTCTCCTCGGAGCCCTGAAGGATGACGCTGCGTGCTTTTTCCGGCAGCGACTTCCACGGCACGTCGAGCTTGAATTTGTAGTGCTTGGCGAGCGTGTGAATCTGACGAAGACGCCAGTTCTCGGCGCCCTCTTTCCAGATGGAGATGGCGCCGTCCTCGATCGATTTCAGCGTGTCGGGGATGATCTTCTTCTCGTCGACTTCGAGCAGGACGCCGAGGCCGGAGCAACGCGGACAAGCGCCGTACGGCGAGTTGAAGGAGAAGAGGCGCGGCGTGATCTCGCCGATGGAGACGCCGCAATCGGGGCAGGCGTAGCTCTGCGAGAGGAGCTCTTCGCGGTTGCCTTCCTGGTAAAGAATCTTGACCAGGCCCTTCGTCACGCGCGTGGCGGTCTCGAGCGAGTCGGCCAGGCGCTGCTCGATCCCCTCTTTGATGACGAGGCGGTCGATGACGATGTCGATGGTGTGCTTCTTCTGCTTGTCGAGTGTGGGCGGATCGGCCAGCTCGATCATCGTGCCGTTGACGACGGCGCGCGTGAAGCCTTCCTTCACCATCTGCAGCATCTGCTTGCGGTACTCGCCCTTCTTGCCGCGGATGTAGGGCGCGAGGATGGTGAACTTCGTGCCCGTCTTGAGCGTCATCAGGCGGTCGACCATCTGCTGGATTGTCTGCGGGCGGATTTCCTTGCCGCAGCTCGTGCAGTGGGGAACGCCGACCGAGGCGTAGAGGAGGCGGAGGTAGTCGTAGATCTCGGTGACGGTGCCGACCGTCGAGCGGGGATTTCGCGAGGTCGTGCGCTGTTCGATGGAGATGGCCGGCGAAAGTCCTTCGATCGAATCGACGTCGGGCTTTTCCATCTGCTCGAGGAACTGCCGTGCGTAGGCACTGAGTGATTCGACGTAGCGCCGCTGGCCCTCGGCGAAGATGGTGTCGAAGGCGAGCGATGATTTGCCCGAGCCGGAAACGCCGGTGATGACGACGAACTTGTTGCGGGGAACGACGACGTCGATGTTCTTGAGGTTGTGCTCGCGGGCACCGCGAATGACGATGGATTCCATAGGGTCGGATCAACTCTAACTCCGCCGCGGCAACCACTCTTCCCACGCTACGAGAGGTAGAGAATTTGACAAATGGTGAAGAAGGGATCACGCGAGACGCTCACGCGAAGACGCGAAGAACGCCCGCACTTGACGCTCACGCGGCTTGCGCGTATAGCTCCCCGGCTTGGCGGCCATCCTTCTCTATCTCGCGACGACCGTTGCCGTGATCGCGCTTTGGCGGCGATTTGTGCAGCCGATCTCGCGCGCCGCCGCGCTCGTCCTGATCCTTCTGCCGATGTGCTTTACGGGACGGGCTCTGCTCACCGGACGGGTGTACGCGCCGATCGACCTGCCGTTCATGTCGGAGCCGCTGAATGCGTACGCGGCGGAGTTCAACGTGCCGAAGGTTCACAACGGTACGCTCTCCGATCTCTACTGCCAGATCATCCCGTGGCGCAGCGCGGTGCGGACGGCGATCTTCAGCGGGCAATGGCCTTTGCTCAATCCCTTCATGCTCTGCGGCGACATCCTGGCGGCGGCGGCGCAACCGGCTCCTTACGATCCCTTCAACCTCCTCGGCATGGTGATTCCGATGCCGCCGAGCCTGACGTTCGCGGCGGCGATGACGTTCTTTCTTGCCGGCTTCGGCGCATTTGCGTTCGCGCGCGCGCTCGGGTGCGGGGAGCTAGCCGCGCTCGTCGCGGCGGCGGGCTGGACGTTCAGCGCCAACATCGCTTTCTTCGTCGGATGGCCGCTTTCGCGATCGTGGGCGTACCTCCCGCTGATTCTCTTCGCGGTACAGCGGCTGGTGAACGAAGCGAGCCTGCGTGCCGCGGTTCTGCTGATGATCGCGCTGACGTCGTTGATCCTCGCCGGCCATCCGGAGTCGTTGCTGCATGTCACCGCGGTCGGCGCTGCGTATGGCCTGTTCGAGATTGCGACGACGCGAAAACGGGTCGGACGCGTGATCGCGCTCGCCGCCGGCGCGGGCGTCGTGGCGCTGCTGTTGACGGCGATCTTTCTGCTGCCGTTCCTCGAGGCGTCGCAGCAGACGCTCGAGCTTCACAACCGGCTCGGATACCGCTCGATGTCGTTTCCGTTCATGCCGGAGATGATTCAGCGCCGCGCGGCCAACACCGTCTTTCCGTTCTGGGGCGGGCAGCCGTGGCGCGATTCGTTTACGGCGGAATGGGACCCGCAAACCGCGCGCACCGGAAGCATCGTGCTGGCCCTGGCGCTGACGGCATTGATCGTGGCGCGGAAGCGCAAAGAGACGTGGTTCTTCTTCGGGCTGGCGCTGGTTTGTCTTTGCGCAGGTTTCGACGCGCCGCCGATCGCGAACGTGCTCCACAAGATTCCGCTGTTCGATGTGGCGCTCAACGAACGGCTGGCGTACGCGGCGTCGTGCGCGTTGGCGATTCTCGCGGCGCTGGCGGTGGATGCCCTGGCAACCGACGTTGTTGGCTCTACACGTCGTAGGGTGGCGGC